>ERZ791737.39-NODE-39-length-191434-cov-21.195638_pt1 | contig 191434 bp, 130 predicted proteins | sample MGYA00510042_ERZ791737 | MGnify/ENA primary metagenome ERZ791737 (study PRJEB30046, sample SAMN00791965) | human gut metagenome | study: EMG produced TPA metagenomics assembly of the A metagenome-wide association study of gut microbiota in type 2...
AAACGAACGTTTAAAAGTCACCTTCCTATTATCCTTAACAACTTCTGTATATCAACATATTACCCGCCATTTTCAGATTAAAAATCAAATTCTGCACCCACATCACTTTCAGGAAATAAAAAAGGAATATACCTTTGCATTTATTTTACATTTTAGCATAATTTTAATTATTAATCAAAAAAGAAGTACAAATGAATGCAAAAAAAGCATTAGAAAGTAAAGGAAAAAAACGAAAGTCACTTCGTTTGAAGACAGCGTAAAGAGCAATGTATCAACTGTTAACGGGAATGCAGGAAGACCAATCAGTGGAATGGTTATAGGAATACGACCGGAATGCAGAAAAAAGGTCATCAAGACAATCATCATAGGACATTATAAGAATTTCTTTATAGAAGAAAATCCGACAAGTATAAAAGCTTTGGCACATTGGGCTTATACGAGTATGGTCTTTATAGGGCATAATGGTAAACCACTATCAGAAAATACGTTAACGCAAGAATTCGGAGAAGTATGGAGAGAGATGAAGAAAGATAATGTTATCTAACAAGTGATGGACAAGAGAAAAATATTGGACAATATTTAAAAATGAACAACATATAGAGATTTGACTTTATCTTTGCCGCCACTTTAGCAAAGATCAAGCCACAGCTGAAAAGATGCCGCTTCCTCAAGAAGACGGCATCTTTCTTTTTAGACTTGAACATCTGCTGAATAACCAACAAATTTACTAATTAAATAAAACAGAATGAAGAAAATGAAAAAGCCCGCTTCACTTCACGAAGCACTCAGAAATCTATGGAAAATACGTATCATGCTTGAAAAGGGGTACACGGAAACGTGTGCCTCTTGGATGGCAGAAAGAATCGAAAGTCTTATCGACCACATGCAATACGGCTACGCGCTCATAGCCTATCACAAACAGGACGGGACATTCAAACTGGTAAAGGCAACCCTTCGGTTCTACGAAACAAGCTTCCAAAGAGAGTATGACATCACCAAAGTGACAAGTACCATCGTCTACTGGGACGTGGAACTGCAAGCATGGAGAAGTTTCCAAATGGAAAACTTCCTGGAGTGGAGACCGATTAATTGAGAGTGAAAAATGAAAAGTGAAAAAAGAAAAATTAGAAGAAATGGCTATGAATTATGTGGGAATCATGTATTTCCCGTTAAACGTGAATTTCTTTGACGATGCACCCATAGAGTTGATTGAAGCAAAATGCGGACTGGCAGCCATAGCTGCCGTCATGAAACTATTATGCAAGCTACACAAGGAAAAAGGATATTACCTGAATTGGGACAAAGAGCAGTGCATGCTCTTTGCCCACAAAGCAGGAATCGGAGAAGAATGTATGGAAGAAATTATCAAAATACTGGTAGAGAAAAATTTCTTCGACCGTACCTGCTACGAAACAAAGCATGTGTTGACTTCCCTCAGTATCCAGAAGATATGGCTCGAAGCCACCAAGCGAAGAAAAAAAGATCCAACGCCCCTGCTCTACCTGCTGGATGAACTGAAAACAGAAGAAGAGAACGGAAATGGAGGCGATGATAAAAATAAGAATGGTACGCAAAAGCAAGCAATTTGTATGCAGAATGCCGACAATTTACCTGAAAAAGCAGACAATTCCGAACAAAGTAAAGTAAATGAAAGTAAAGCAGATATAGGAGGAGGGAGTCCTGCAGAGAACTTGATCCTGACACCGCCGGGGTATGCCTACAACAGGCAGACGCACAACTATGACGGCTTGCTCTTTACCTTGCAGCAAATGCGCATCACAGATTCCGGTGAAATCAATGCCATCCTGCGTCTGTCCGACTATGGAAGACTGAAAGGATACGTCTGGCAAGTGATCCATGCTACGCGTTGGGGCGAAGTGGCCGCCAAAGGGAAATACCTGATTGCAGCACTCGTAAAAGAACGGAAAAGAAAGAGTGCCGAAGGAAATTAATTTCGTGTCTGCAAAGTATTAACGTCGTGTCTGCACGATATTAATTTATTGTAATACAACATATTAACAACGTGCACAACACGAAATTAATTGCCCGTCGGCATGATCTTATTAACAAAATCCCCGCTTCGCGATATCTCATCGAGAGGCGGGGATCCTTTTATCTTCATAAAAGTGGTTACGTAATTATGACTAACTAATTCATTCAAATCTGATGTTGCAAAGATACGGCATCGACAGGTACAGTACAATCGCTCAAATTAGGTATAATGGGAAAAGTCAGTCATCATTAGTAGGTAGAGCCACTGAATAATCATGAGTTGGCATAGCTATGCATCCCTCCAAGCAAGAAATTCACTCCGAAATAAGTGATCAGCACACTGAAGAAAGCTATGATGGAGAACACATGGAAGAACACAGGACGGCGAAACCACGGCAGAGAAGCCGGATGCAGCGCCAATGCATAAACCAACATCGTGATAAGTGCCCAAACCTCCTTAGGATCCCATCCCCAATAACGCCCCCATGAAACATTGGCCCACACCGCACCGATAAAGATACCGATTGCCAACAGGAACACGGCAGGATAAAGAATGATACGACTGATGACTTGCAAGCGTTCCAGTTCCACACTACAGTCCTTGCGGGAATAGTATAGAATAATGGCTGTAACACCGTTCAACATAATAAATGCCAGCAACGAATAAGCTATCATAATGACTACCACATGGAAACTAAGCAGCGGAGATGCCAGTACCGGCATCAACTGCGTAATCTGCGGATTGGCTTCACCCAACATGGAGACAAGCAGTGCAAGCCCGCAAAGCAGGAAACCAAAAGCAACAACTATGGGGATTCTGCGATAGAAGAAGAAAGTAAGCAAAGCCACACATGCTGCCATCAGTTGCATGGTTTCATGGCCGTTGGACATGGGAAGATGTCCACTGACAAAACCTCTCAATGTTATCATGAAACAAAGATAGGCAAAAAGTGCTCCCAATAAGGAAAGAAGTACGACTGTCAGCATAGCAGGAATCCGTTTTCTACCAATCATACGATGGCAATAGAAGGCAAATGCCAAAATGCCCAACGTGATGGAAACCATTGCCAAAGGGCGGCTATTATTCAGGCTATTATACCATTTTTCTGCTTTAAAACGGGCGTCGGAAGGCAGGAAACTACCAGCTTCACGCACCTGATATTTACGTATCTTACTAAGCAATGCATCGACTTGCCGAAAATCTCCCCTCGCCACCTGCTCTGCCACATAATTCATGCTACCACGCACAAAGCTCGACAATTCCTGAGGCATCTCATACGGCAAACGGTCGGCCAGAGAATACCAGGTGATATCCTTACTATCCGTGCTGTCTTCGGCAGAAACATACGGATATAGCTTCCAAACACTTCCGGCAGCTACCATACTGACCAGGCTGAACTTTTCATTCGCTTCCTCAAATCCACGCTTATCCACTACTTCCGTTCCGTCCTGCATCCCCTCATCCAGCTTGTAGCCCTCTATATCGGCAAAATCCACCAAACGGGCATATTCTCCCTTAATACCTAAAAGATGCTGCATCTCCTTACTTTTGATACGGATACATGGTTCCTCCTTCCAATTATCATAGTAGAAGAACCACCCCGTCAGCACCTGTTCCGCAGTAAGCCCCCTGTACGAAGGCTTGCCATACAGCTTGACCGTAAAGTCTTTGGCCAATGTTTGTAAAGGACATATACGGTCGTTGTAATAAACATAAAGATTGCCAAAGTTCTCCGCCGTCTTCTTGGGCAGAACTCCGGGAAGCTCCCCGGCCTGAACACGCGCAGTAGCGAGAAAGAGTAATGCCACACAAACAGCCGCCGACTTCAGCAACGGACTACGCAACAATTTACGGAATTGACTATGCTTTCCAAAAAAGAATAGGAACATAGAAAGCAGAAGCAGCCCATACCCGGTGTAAGTTATCCCAATACCCCATGGGTCATAAGCCACCGAAAGCGTTACTCCCCTACCATCCGAATCATACCTGGACTGATAAAAGCGATAGTCGTGATGACTATATATATGGTTCATGGACACTTCCCCTTCGGCAGTCTCAACCCCATCCTCAATACGGATGCTACTGACAAAATCCATCGGAGCCGAAGTGCCTGGATAATATACCACATTGAAGTCCTTCAGATAAAGGCTGAATGGAAATTGTTTCATTACATCACCAGCTGCAATGAACATCTTCACCGGCTTGCCCGCATCCTGACGTAAATGCACACTCCCCTGCAAACCGAAAATATGGGTAACCAATGCACCCGACAGAATGACGACAAAAGAAAAGTGCAAAAGGAATGTCAACGGTTGTTTCTGCACCCTGCGGCACCAAAGATAAAGAATAGAAGACACAGCCAGCACTCCCCAACAAATCACAAAAAGAGGCGAACCATATATATACCGGGCAGCAAAATCCATTCCGTACTGCTTCTCCAATAAAGTAGCCACTATCATAAAGAGGACAAGTAAACCAGTCAGACTGAAAGAAAGAGTTCTCAACAGTTTCATACAGATGATTATATATATTGATGCAATGTCATCCCGGACGTAATTAATAAAGAAACCTTCATTACACCCGAGATGACAAAATTAGACTAAAAAGAGAATATATAAAAGCCTTTCCTTAGATAGAATCCAGGAATTTAACGACAGCGTCTCTATCTGCTTTAGACAACTCGCGAAACTTGACGACTGTCCGGTAAGCATCGCTCTCTTCACTTGTACCATGCCACATGATAGCCTCCAATGTAGTGCGTGCACGGCAGTCATGCAGGCGGTCAATATATTCTGCTCCCGTACAACGCTGGTGCAAGCCGCGTCCCCATAACGGAGTAGTACGGCACCAGCCAGTACGGATGTCATTCACCATGTGAAGCCTGTGCTGTATCATATCGGTGTACGGCCAAATCTTCTGATGCGGATAGCGGGGCAACAAATCGGCCTTGTCACCAACAAAGAAGCGCGCCGGGTCGCGGATTTCATCATCACCTGTAGTCCACGAAGGCTTATGACAATAGGTACAACCCAGTTCGGAGAAAAGCTCTTTACCACGCAACACTTCTTCATCGTCCACATTACGGGCAGCAGGAACAGCCAAACCACGATGCCATACCATCAAGTCAATATAATTCTGATCGGATACTTCGACAGGAAGATTCTTTGAAGTCAAGTAATTATAAATGTTGCTCTCCACATTGTCGGTGAACCATTCGGGATGTTCCTCAGGAGTAGAGATAGTGGCTATATAGGCGGGGAAAGCAGCCTGTACATCGGGGTCTTTGGAAGAATAAGTAGCATAAGTACCCGCACCATCGAGATAGTGGAAAGTGCGGTCGCTACGAGTAGCGTTCGTTATGTTCCAGAAAGCATTGGCACCGGCAGCATCCTGCAACGGGCCGCGACTTAAAGCATAGGTATAGCGCAACGGATACAACGTGCCGTCTCCGCCTTGTGCTGTATTGGAATATTGTTTCACCCAGTCGCCATTGGCAAAGATAGACGGATTCAAGGTCATATAACCGTCCTTTTCTTTCTGGATATATTCCGCTTTCAGGTCTTCGTCACTGATGGCATCCAGCAATCCTGTTCCATAGATGCCGATAGTAGATTCCAAACGTACGGCATAGTCGCCTATATCATAACCTTTGTTGGCTATATAAATGGCGCTCTTCGGAATCTCCACTTCCGGGTATCTCAGTTGATAGGTTTCACCGTCGGGGAACTTATTGCCAAAGCCGTCGGTATAGTCATGCCAGGAAAGCATAATCTGTGATTCATCCAACGGAGCTTTGAAAGGTTCTATCGCCTTGCTTTGCGGCATACCCGCCAGCCAAGGCACATAGCCATCGGTAGCCGGATTGTAAACCACCAGCAGATAGCCGTTGCCTATCTGTGTAGTATTGAAGGAACCTGCTGCCTGACTCTTGCCATGTCCGTACCCGGGATGACAGTGTATGCACGAATTACGGACATAGACAGGGCCCAGACCGTGGCGCGTGCCCGATACATTTGAGTTAAAAGGCTTTTCGAAAAACTGCTCTCCACGGTTGAACGAAGCCGTCATCATGGCATCGGCATCTACCACAGGGGTGGATTGTTCAAAAGCCGTCTGCGTAGTAACAAATGCAGTACCAAGCTCACCGCCGGTATAGTACCAGTCGGGCAGTTCGGTGGTAGTACCGCCACCGGAGTTATCATCGACTTTATCATCTTCGCAGGCCGTCAGGAAGAAACTTGCCGACAACAGGGCTGCAACATAAAAACTGTATTTCTTCAGATACATAATATTGAATATTAGCGTTGGTTTTGAATCAGCGCAGTCACTTCACTGAATATATCGTTCAATTTATTGCAGGCATTGATAGCGGCCAGATTGATTTGAGCATATTCTCCATTGCGGTTGCAAGTATAGGCAAACGGTTCCTTCATCTGATTGATGGCATTGTAGGCGTCAGTAATGGCAACCTTGACACGATTATCCAAAGAAGCATCCAGCGAAGCAACGTAGCTGCTAAGAGAATAAGTAACAGGCTTGATAAGAGTCTCGCCGCTATTGTAGTCCTGAGAAATCTGTATTCCACGATAGGCATTCTCTATCGAAATGATATTGCCTTTGAAGTCGCTAATAGAGTTTAGGCTATAAGGTGATTCTATATAATCAGGGTCATACTCTGTCTCGTCACTAAGTCCCTGTCCGGTAGGATTACCGATTTTGATATTACCTACCTCATTGGCAATGTTCTGGATACCATCGACGATCATGGTTTGCGCACCATCCAGATAGTTCAAAAAGTCACTGGCACCGCCTTCAACGGGATTCATCATCTCATCAGCATAGTTAAGGCCGTTAGCCAAGTCGTTGAGGGCTCTTCCGTAGTATTGGTTGTTCTGGACAATCTCTGTATGCTGGCGCACTTGGTTCAAGACATCGCGTTTGACTTGGGAAATATTGTTTTCACCTCTCCAGGCAGCTTCAAGAATAACACACTGGTTGCGCAAGTCACCTGCTACACCGGTAATATAGCTCAGTTGCTGAGCGGTATAATTCGCACTGTGAGCTACGGAAGTTTGCGACAGCCCCGTACCTTCGAGTGCAAAAAGCATATACTCAAGTGCATGGAAACCGAGCAAACCATAGTCCAGTGAAGAAACATAAACACCGTCAGCATCCATCTTAGCCATTTCTGTCGCATTAGCTAACAGAGCTTCAAGAGCAGCCCTATCAAGCGGCCATGAATCAATATGCGGGTCGACATCGTAATCCCCGGCGGGTCCAAAAAGCCAAGCTTCGGCACGTTCCCAGTATTGGCGGGCTTCTTTCCAAGCATTGCTGGCAGTCTCTACCTGAGCGGTAGTTACGTTGCCCACACCAGCATTAGACATGGCCAGACAAGCTGTATGCAACTCAATGGCCGCATCGGCCAAGCCAATATAAGTCGGAATAACCGTATTTTCCGTATAATCACTGACAACCTCTTTGAGAGCGGCTTCGCGAGGGGAAAGTTCACCATCATCCGATGTATCATCATCGTCACTACAAGCTGTCATTCCCATAGACAGCATCACACCCATTGCTGCATAAAGCGGCAGTTTAAGATACTTTTTCATATTCTACTTTATTAAATTAAATGTTATTACTTCATTTCGTATTACTACATATTGAAGAAGCCGGAATAGGCAATGCCCAACGAGATTGAAGGCTCGTTATTGTAGGGAGTCTTCATCAGGCCGATAGAATATTCGCCTTTCAGCACAATCTCTTTCATCGGGAAGTAATTCAAGCCGGCAGATATCCGATGACGACCGCAATACTGGTAATCAACGATAGACTTCTCGGTGTCGTACATGGAGTCGTAATAATCGTAGCGACCGAAGACATAGAGTTTCTCGCCCTTCTGTGCTAACTTATCGAACTGAGAGAAGATGTTATAGCCAACTTCAACGCCTGCTGCAATGGCATCAGAACCAATCGACTGTTTGGGCGACGGCGAAGCTTTTGGAAAACTCTTGTTATAATCGGAGATTTCTTTGGAGTCACTGAGATGACCGTAATCAAAATTACCGCGAGCTATCCAATTCCATCTATCCAGGTGGAAGTCGAAAGTACCGATGGTAACCGTACCCTTTATATCATCATACGAAGAATTGGGAGTACGCAGCGTGTTGCGGAATGAGTTACCCACATATCCGCTTAGAGAAAGGCGCAGCCCTTTAACTGAATAATTATCAAGACGGAAAGCCCCTGCCATGGAATTGGCAATCTTAAATTCGTAAGGCGAAGCAGAACCATCGTGTATCCATCCCTTACGGCCAAACCGCTCAGAGTCGAGACCGGAAATGAGCAGCGCTTCGTAACGCCAGTCACCGGCACGTCCCCAAACACTTATACCTGTTTCATGCCACGTACAGGGCATGATGGTATTCTCGCCTTCGGGACGATAAACGCCAAAGAATTCCGTAGGCATGTGGTGTTGGTTGGTTGCACCGATAGGCACGATGATATGTCCCATCTTGACATTGAACTGCGGGCAAAACGACTTCTGAATCCAGAATTGTTCGAGGGCCACCTCGCCTCCACGTTCAATCTCACTCTCATACTCGCCCCCTTCTTCCTCTTCTATCTCAATAGCACTCTCGGTACCGCCATGTTCAAATTCTATTTCAGTACCCATTGTCCATCCTTTGCCGAAATCGTAGCCCAGGTAGATTACTACGTGCGGCAAGTCAAAGCGACCATGCCTTTCGTCTTTACGAAGCGCAGCCGCTTCGGCACTGTTGTATCGCAAGTAGTTATCGCTAAAGAAATTGCGTGAATACACCGCTTCGCCATAACCTCCCACTGTTAATCTGGACTTCGGTTGAGGAGCCTTTTCTTCTGCTTTTTCTGTGTTGTCGATCTCTTTATCATTGCCCACTGCGTTATCTGCCAAAGCATTCACAGTACAAGCTGCAAGACATAAAGAGAACAGTAATACCTTTTGTTTCATTTGCCTTATTTTTTATAATTTTAATCGAGGCAAAGGTAGAGGTTGTTAAAAAGGCTGGCAATACCTAAAAGATAGTATAAAACGGGGATTCCTAATCATAAGTAGGTATTTAAAGAAAAACCTCTACAATATCGGGATTATTGCAGAGGTTATATAGAAAAGAGAATAAGCAGATGAAAGATCTTACTTGTACTTGAATGCCAGAATGTAATAACCGACAAATGCCAATGCAAGCAAGACAAACGAGGCGCTGAAAAACACAAAAGCCGATTTATAATACTCAAGGAAAGCTCCTGACAGGAACATCAGATTCAGTATGACGTTCATCACGCGGGTAAGGCGCACAGCAAGCAAGTACTGAATACCGATATTACGTTCATTCACCCGCACCGGAAAATTAATGAGACGGACAGGTACATAGGAACAAGCACCCATAACAATGAGAGTGAAAAGTGAAGCACCTCCCATTATCCAGACATTAGGCAACAACCCTTCCCCTATCCGGGTATAGAGCCAGAAGATACAGCCACACGTAGTAAGAAAGATCAGGATGGCGGCACCTTCCAGAAAGCGGTCAAGTAGAGCCGGCCGGAAATGAACATTAGGGCAGTTTCTGCCGGAAAAGGGACCAAGGTTTATCATAGCATCTAAATTTTACATTAAAGCACCATGCAATTTTAAGATTCTTCTTCTTTCCCTTCTACCGAAGGAGTATTCTTGGGTTTCTTCATCCGCCCACTCTTCCGCAATGCTTCAGCGATAATCCACTGAAGTTGTCCATTGGTACTGCGGAACTCGTCGGCTGCCCATTTCTCGATGGCATCCATCGTCGCAGCATCCACACGCAGGACAAAGCTTTTGGTTGAAGTTTCTTTTTTAGCCAATTTTTTAGTGATTAATGATTAGTTATTTAATTATATTTCACGGAGTGACCAACTTCCCTCTCACAAAAAGAACGATGTCATCCATAACATACGCAGGAGCAGATGAAGCATGGTTGTACTCAAACGGAGTCGCCTTGCCGCTGCCTTCCTGTAACAAATGATTCAATTTAGGGTAAGATTTAAAAGAAGCATTCTTACAACGCAACAGACCGGAACGCCATAGACCGAAATCTTCCATAGTTACCTGATAATCCCGCTCCCCTTGAAGAACAAGGATAGGCAATTTTAGTTTAGCCGCCACCTCTACGGGTTTATAGTTCTTCTCAAACAGCGCATAAGATTTCACAAATCCCAGCGGCAACGGAATGCTGTCATTGAAAGTATCTGTACCCAGTTTCTTCATATTGGCATACTGCTTTTTTATCTCCTCGACCTGCGATGCCGCTGCTGCGGAAGTACCAGGCAGTGATGTCAGATAAGTAAGTTGCTCCACCATAATATCCGCAAGCGGACGTGCCGGACCGGCAAGGATAACGATTCCCGCCAGCCCTTCTGAACGTTCTGCTATACGGGGAGCCAGAAGTCCGCCTTGGCTATGGCCCAACACGTAGATGCTGTCGGGTGCTATCTCCGGAATCGTTTTAGCCAATGCTACGGCAGAGAGCGCATCGTCCACCGTTTCTACATCAAAATCCAATTCACGCCCGGCAGGTACACAAGCCTCACCATAAACTTTGGTACGCTTTTCATAACGAATCACGGCCACACCACGTTCTGCCAGTCCGTATGCAAGGTCACGGAAAGGTTTGTTCGGCCCGATTGTCTCATCACGATCCTGAGCACCGGAACCATGCACTAAAATAACACACGGCACCTTATGCCCTCCGGCAGAGACAGCGGCCTTGGGCAAAGTCAACGTACCCGGCAACTTGAAACTGCCGGTTTCTATCATGACATCCCGTTCCTCCATCTTCTCCTTATTATATGCCGCCGGTGGCACCGTTGAAGTTTCCGGCACAGGTTTCATCCAAAGCCCTTCAAGCATACCTTCCGGACCAAAAGAGAACTGTAGGCGAAGCTGATAACGCTCAAATTTCAAGTCACGGTATTTAAGTATAATCCCCGACAACGAATCTTGTTGCCATTTACCTGCCGACTGTAATTTCCCGAATTGCCTCTCCACCTGAGGAAGCAAATCCTGACACATCACCCGACTTACTTTCTTCTGCGCATCCGGACTGAGTGAATGGAATATACTGTCACCTTGATTGGCTATAAAGAAATGATAAATCTGTTCTTCGCGAGTGCATACTGGGTCGTTCTGTGCAAAAACAGCACAAATGTTTCCCAATAAAAGGCCAATCACTAAAGCCCACCGCCATATAAACCCCATCTGTTTCATCTTCTCCTTTATCAATGGTTCAACGTCCCCGTATTGACTACCGGCTGTGCAGCCTCGTCAGCACAAAGCACTACCAACAGATTGCTGACCATTGCTGCTTTTTTATCTTCATCCAGCTCAACAATCTCCTCCTCAGAAAGTTTATGGAGCGCCATTTTTACCATGGAAACCGCACCTTCCACAATCTTCTCGCGGGCAGTGATAATGGCAGATGCCTGCTGGCGGCGCAGCATCACAGCAGCAATTTCGGGTGCATAGGCCAGATAGTTAATGCGGGCTTCTACCACTTCCATACCTGCCATAGCCAGGCGTTCGTTCAGTTTCTGTTCCAACTGTTCGTTGATTTCCTCACCACCGGAACGAAGCGTCAATTCCTCCGTATTGGCCTCATTATCGTCATAAGCATACTGTCCGGCCACTTGGCGGAGGGCAGCATCACTCTGTATCTTCACGAAGTTTTCGAACGCATTCATACGATTAGCCACTGCATTGCCGATGCTGATCTGATTCGAACCGCCCGCAGTCGGCGCAGTAGAAGCCATCGTCTGCGCATCTATCTCGAACATGGCTTTATAGGTATCTTTCAACTTCCATACCAGCACCAGACCGATCAGAATAGGATTGCCGATCTTATCATTCACTTTGATCGGTTCCACATCAAGGTTGCGTGCACGAAGCGAGAGTTTCTTTTTGTCCAGGAACGGATTTACCCAGAAGAACCCGGTCTCCTTGAATGTTCCCTTATATTTTCCAAAGAATACCATGGCACGTGCCTCGTTCGGTTCCAGCTGCATATAGCCGGCAAACATGATTAACCACACGATACTCAGACACACCGAGACGACATAAGTAGCCACGATACCGATGATAAATCCAAAGACTATCACTGCCGTAAGCACTACCAGGTGAAGGAACAAGGCTAAGAAGCCATTCATCTTGAAACCCTTGAAGTTAATTTCTTTTGTTTCCATGTTCAATAGATTTAATTGATATCATTTTGATATCACAAATATATTGTTTTATTTCGGAATAAAACAATAGAAAGAAAGAGAAAAGTTATTTATTTAATGAATATTAAGAATGCTTTTTTCTTATCTTTGCACTATTAAATATCAATGCTATGAAAGTTATACAAAGCACTGTTTTTTATTTCGTATTTGTCCTGTTGTTTATCTCGGCAATAGTTAAGGCGCAACCCGTGTGCCAGATACAACATTTTTCCATATATAACGGTCTGCCGCAGAGAACCGTGGTCAACATTGTGCAGGATGCCAAAGGTTTCATCTGGTTCTCTACCTGGAACGGACTGAGCAAATACGACGGCTATACCTTCAAAAACTACAAAGCCTACCCCGGAGACGGATGCACCTTGACCAGCAACCGGCTGTACTCCATCACGCCCAATCAGAACTGCGACATCTGGTGCCAAACCTACGACAGCAGGGTATATCTATTCGATAGCCAGCAAGAAAAGTTTATCGATATACTGCACCCTATCGAAAAAAAGGACCAGACTACCTATGTAGTAAACCAAATCCATACCCTACCCAAAGGCATCACTTGGATTGTATGCAACTACAGAGCATTCCGTGTGGACGATCAGGCATTCAGAAACGGAGATGCAGCAAGTATTACAGCCTACAGCCAGGAAGACGGCAATCTGCCCGGCTCCCAAATATCCAATGTACTGCAAGATGCAGACGGGGACGAATGGATATTCACGGACAAAGGGATACAGATTATCGGCAAAAAAATAATGCCTGGCAACGTGCAGTTCAAGAATGCTTGCGAAAGCAACGGAAATATGTACCTGATATCTGCCAACAACCGCCTTGCCATCTACAACCTTACAACCGAGCAACTTCAGTTCGAGAAAATACCCTACGAATACAGTCAACTGTACAACATACAAGTTATAGGAAAAGATACCCTGGCCCTGGCCACTGAAAACGGAGTCATCTTTTATAATACGCAGAACCGAAAATTTGACCGGGTAGATATCCGCACGGCTGCGTTGCCTTCTCTCACCACAACATTCCTGTTCCGTGACAGCCATCAGGAACTATGGATTTATTCCGACCAGCCGGGCGTCACCCGATACAATCCCCTTACCGGTGAGAAGCAGTATTATCAAACCCCGCCGCAAGACATGCCCAAAGCCGAACGCAAAAGCAGGGACGTCATCTTCGAAGACAGTCAGGGAACACTGTGGGTAGTTCCCCACCTGGGATGCCTGAGTTACTACGACCGGAAAAGTAAGCAACTGAAGCCTTACTATACCGACTACAACAACCCGGAGTCCAAATTCACGCCGGTCATTCTGAACTGCTTCCTTGACAAGCAGAATAACTTCTGGTTCACCAACAGTTACGAAATGAGCAAGATATCCTTCTTCCCGAACGCCTGCCAGGTGCGGCTTCTGGATTATGGTTTCGACTCACGGGCATTCCTGACGGACAGCCGGAATAATCTCTGGATGGCAACCAAGAAAGGCATCATACGGATATTCAATGAAGACGGAAGTCTGAAAGGCTACCTGGACCCGGCAGGCAATATCAGCACCCAAACCGTAGCGTTCTCCAAAAACATTTACTGCTTCATGGAAGACAACGAGGGAGACATCTGGATGGGAAGCAAATGGGACGGTGTATTCAGACTGAAAAGAGACGGCAACAACCGCTTCAAGATACAAAAGTTCGCCCACGAAGAAGGAAATCCGTACAGTCTGAGCAACAACAGCATCTACGCCATTTACCAGGATAGCCGGAAGCGCATTTGGATAGCCACCTACGGAGGTGGCCTAAACCTCCTGCAAGAAACTCCGGAAGGAGAAATCCGCTTCTTGCACAGCGGTAACCAGCTGACAGGTTATCCCCCCGGCAAATACTCCAAAGTACGAACCATCAAGGAAGTGAACCAAGCCATTCTGGTAGGAACCACCGAAGGACTGCTGACCTTCTCTTCCGATTTTGAATATCCCGAAAGCATCAAGTTCTATCAGAATGTACGCATGCCCGATGTCGCATCCAGCCTTTGCAGCAACGATGTGACCTACATTTATACAGACAGCCGGCAGCAGAGCTACGTCCTGACCTTCACCGGCGGCATCAACCAGATACAGTCCGATGACTTGCTGACCGACCATATCCAGTTCAAGACCTATACCGAAAGAGAAGGTTTGTCTTCGGACCTGATGCTCTCCATGATAGAAGACAAACAGAAAAAACTATGGGTAATATCGGAAAACGCACTCTCCAAGTTCGATCCCGAAACCGGTACCTTCGACAATTACGACGAGAAATACCTGCAAAAAGAAATTTATTTCAGCGAAGCAGCCCCGGTTGTGTGGCACGACCACCTGATTATAGGTACGGAAAGCGGTATTATGGACATGGACCCCACCCTGTTCAACAAAAGCAACGATACCCCTCCCATCGCATTCACCGGACTGAGAATACAAGGTATTCCGCAAAAGACAGCCATCGACGACTTGGAAGAGCTACAGCTACAACCTTCCGAGCGGAACGTAACTTTCCAGTTTGCCGCCCTGGACTACGTCGATCCGGGTAGCATAAAATATGCCTACCGGCTGAAAGGGCTCGAAGAACAATGGAACGAAGTGGACAACAGCCGCACTGCCAGTTACATAAACCTCCCTCCCGGAGAATACGAACTGCAGGTGCGCTCCACCAACAGCGACGGTGTGTGGACCGACTACGTACGGAACCTTCCGGTACACGTCCTTCCCACTTTCTGGGAAACCTACTGGGCATGGGTACTCTATGTTCTTTTATTCATCCTGTTTACCGCAACCATTGTGTACATCATCATATACATCTATAAGTTGCACCATCAGATCAGCCTGGAACATCAACTGTCCAACATCAAGCTGAGATTCTTCACCGACATCTCGCACGAGCTGCGCACTCCGCTCACTCTCATCACCAGCCCCGTGAGCGAGGTATTGGAGCACGAGCCACTCTCACCCAATGCACGCAAGCATCTGACCCTGGTGCACAAGAACACGGAGCGCATGCTGCGCCTGGTAAACCAGATTCTTGACTTCCGCAAAATAGAGAATAAGAAGATGAAAGTACTGCTGGAAAATACGGACATCATCGCCCTGCTGCAACGTGTCATGGACAACTTCCGCCTCATGGCCGAAGAAAAGCACATCGATTATCGTCTGCAGACCGGTCAGGAGAAGCTTTATTGCTGGGTAGACCAGGATAAATTCGAGAAAATTGTCTTCAACCTGCTGTCCAATGCCTTTAAATATACGCCTGCCAACAAGCCGATTACGGTCTACGCCGAGGTGGAGAACAGCAACCTCGTGATAACCGTAAAAGACGAAGGCATCGGCATCGACCCTAAAAAGCAGCAGACACTGTTCCAGCGTTTCGAAACACTGGTACGGTATAACATCCTGCAACCTTCGTCCGGCATCGGACTGTCTCTGGTCAAGGAACTGATTGAATTGCATCAAGGCAGCATCCGGGTGAACAGCCAACCGGGAGTGGGCAGCGAATTCACCGTCACGCTGCCGTTGAATGCCAAAGCATACGAAGGCGTGGAGAATACGGAATTCATATTGAACGACGCTCCTGAAACACCCGGCAAACCGGACGAAGAAGCGGATGCAGACGAAGGGGATGCCGCCACAGCCGAAGGCGATGCAGAAGAGAAAGAGCGGGTTTCTGTCCTGGTAGTGGAAGACAATCCGGAATTGAGAAGTTTCCTGCGCGATATTCTGTCCGGCACTTACCACGTAATCGAAGCCGCCAATGGACAAGAAGGGTTGGAACTGGCTTTGCAGCACGTACCCGATTTCATCATCAGCGACATCATGATGCCCGTCATAGATGGTCTGGACATGGTGAAAGCCATCAAAGAGAACCGTGACATCTGCCACATCCCCATCGTTCTGCTCTCTGCCAAGTCTTCGCTGGACGACCGCATCTCCGGTTTGGAGCAAGGTATCGATGACTACATTACGAAGCCGTTCAGCTCCACTTACCTGAAGACGCGCATCAAGTCGCTGCTACAGCAGCGCAGGCAGTTGCAGGAACTTTATCGGGAGCAGTGGTCGGGAAAGCAGCAAAGCAGTCCGGCATCCGTCGTAGAGGTTACTCCCTCGCAGCCGCAGATAACCTCTTTCGACGAGCAGTTCATGCAGAATGTAATGGAAGTGATGGAGAAGCAAATGGATAACTCCGAACTCACCGTCGATGAATTTGCGCAAGAACTGGGCATGGGACGAACCGTATTCTACCAGAAGTTGAAAGCTATTATCGGCCTTTCTCCCGTCGATTTCATCCGCGAAATGCGCATCAAGCGCGCCAAGCAGTTGATAGACAGCGGAGAGTACAATATCTCTACCGTAGCTTATATGGCAGGCTTCAACGACCCGAAATATTTCAGCAAGTGCTTCAAGAAGCAGTTCGGCATGTCGCCCTCTGAATATAACAAGGAGAAAAGGCAAAACAATAATATTATTGAACTTCCGTAAAGCTCTTATACCCTCTCCTAACTCTAGGAAAGGAGGGCCTCAAAATGATGATAGAAATGAATGAAATGATAAACATGAGTATCTCAAACTCTCCCGCCTGAAAGGGGGAGTACCCCGTAGGGGGGAGGGGGTCTTACATAAGCAGAGAGTAACTTTGCAATACATAAGTCCCTTCGGATGTAAGACCCCTCCGCCCTACGGGCACCTCCCCTTTCAGGCGGAGGAGTTTGAGATACTCTTGCTCATATCCTATCAGAAGCGAATGAAATGTCAGCCAGTAGTAGCTCTAAATACCAGGTTTTGCGACTTATAATATCGTAAAGGAGTGCAATAGCAAATCCTCCGTCTGCGAACTACTCCCTACCATGACGTCATAAGTGCCTGCACAAACCCTCATGGTATTGGATGAAGCATCCCACCATTCCAGTTCTTTGTCCTGCAAGCTGAATTCAACGTCGACCGTCTTTCCGGCAGGAATACTCACGCGCTTAAAGGCGCGCAGCGTCTTGCTGGGTCCGTCGGCATCGTTATGCCTTCTCAGGTAGACCTGAACCACCTCTTCCCCATCCCGCTTACCGGTATTGGTCACCGGAACGGACAGCTTCAGAGTCTCTCCGGCTTTAATCTTATCCGTAGCCAGCGCCATCTGTCCATACTCAAAAGTCGTATAACTCAATCCGTAACCAAACGGGAAAAGAGGCTCTTGCGTCATGTAGCGGTACGTTCTGCCCGTCAGATTATAATCTTCAAAATCAGGAAGCTGCGACACATTGCGATAAAACGTCACCGGCAAACGCCCTGCCGGATTATAATCACCAAACAGCACCTCAGCAACCGCCGTTCCTCCCGCCTGGCCGGGATACCATGCCTGCAAGATGGCTTCGCATTCCCTGGTTTCCGGTTCCAGACCGACAGGCGAGCCTGAACAGTTGACCAGAATCACCTTCTTTCCGGCGCGATGCAGAGCAGCTATCAACTCTCTCTGAACGGCAGGCAACTCTATATCCGTGCGGTCGCCCCGCTTGAATCCGGGCAGGTCGACACCCATCTCCTCACCTTCAAGGCTCGGAGAAATACCACCTGCAAAGATAACGATATCAGCCTCTTTCACCGCCTCAACCGAACGTCGTATATCCACATCCCTCTTAACGCCTAAATCGAAATTGAGTTGAGCATCATTGTGCAGATATTCAAAATCCAATTCTATCTCATACGACTTTCCAGCTTCCGCCTTTAAGACATAGTTCTTATTGCGGGCACCATGATTTTGTCTGTAAGTCATAACCTCTTCTCCATTGATGCGCAAGCGCCCCATACCGTTCACATAGAGATTGAGAGACACCTCACCCTTCTTTTGAGGCGTAAAGACACTGCTGTAAGTAGCCGAGAAATCAGTAAGATTTACCCCGGGTGCAAATACCGTAGCACCCGAAGTGCAAAGTTGGAAAGGAGTGGTAAGCTGTACAGTAGCCACAGGCTCGCCACTACGGTCCAGGTTATTCCAGTAGCGTACATGGAAACCGGGACCTTCGGCCGACTTGCATTGGTTGAACACACTTTCAATAAGCGTACGTTCCACCCTGCCACAACCCTGTTCATAGAGCACTTTACCTCGATCGCCCACGGAGCTACGAATGCCATCCAGCACAGTGACGGTGTGCGAAGGCGTGCCGTGGTAATTGCCCCATTGCATCACCGAGTCATTTGCATTAGGTCCCATCACTGCCACCGTTAGCCCTTCGCGCCGGAGCGGCAGAATATTGTTTTTATTCATCAACAGCGTCATGGACTGGCGTGCCATATCGAGTGCCAAAGCCTGATGCTCCGGCGAATTGACTACCGAGAAAGGAATCTTGTTCCACGACACCTCAGCCAGCTCGTCCATCTCGCCCAATGCAAAGCGGGCAGACAGCAGGCGCTTCACAGCTACGTCCACCGCAGCTTCATCAATCTTTCCCTGTTGCACCGCCTTTATCAATGCTTTATAGCTGGAACCGCATTCCAGGTCGGTGCCATTCAGCACTGCCGCCGCCGAAGCCGACTCGGCATCGGGGTGTGTCTTGTGACCGCGATCGTTATAGAAGTCTGCTATAGCGCCACAGTCAGAAAGCACGATGCCATCATATCCCCACTCGTCACGGAGGATCTGCATGAGCAGCCGGTTACTGCCGCAACAGGGTTCACCTTCAAAGCGATTGTAGGCACACATCACTTCCTTCACCTTTCCCTCTTGCACCAAAGCTTTGAAAGGAGAAAGATAGGTTTCGTGCAAATCGCGCGGTTTGATGTTCTCAGCATTGAACTCGTGGCGGTTCCATTCGGGACCGGAGTGTACGGCAAAGTGCTTGGCACAGGCATGCAGCTTGTCATACCTGCCATCACTTTCACCTTGCAAGCCTTTCACTACCATTACGCCCATACGGGCAGTGAGATAAGGGTCTTCACCATAGGTTTCGATACCACGTCCCCAGCGCGGATCACGATAGATATTGACCGTAGGAGTCCAAAAAGTAAGTCCTTGATAACGTTCGTGGCTACCTTGGGAGGAGAAATAGACATAATTGGCACGAGCTTCATCAGACACGGCATCGAACACGCTGTATACAGTCTCCGGCGAGAAAGAGGCAGCCATACCGATGGGTTGCGGGAAGACCGTAGCCAGTCCGGCACGCGCCACACCGTGCAGCGCTTCATTCCACCAGTTATACGGCTTGATGCCCAAACGCTCCACAGGTTTGGAGCCGTCCATCATCAACGATACTTTCTCTTCAAGGGTGAGTTCTTTCAGCAAGAGCTCAGCACGCTCATCGGGCGAGAGAGAGGTGGTTTTATAGGTGGGCTGACTGCAACTCGAGAGTAGCAAAAGGGGCAATAGATAGATAAGTTTACATTTCATAATACTATTACAAATATATGAGATTAAAAAAACTGCAAGATCTCGTTTCTTTAAAGAACCTTTTCTTGCAGTTTTACAAATTGAATAATCAATAAATTACTTATTGCTGCGGCAGTCCGTAACCATTCGTCACTTTACCTTTTGACTGATTCAGCGTTTCGAACGGAATCGGATGATAGTAACGCGGAGCAGCACCGGCATCACCAAGACCGGACAATACATTGCGGTCGTAAAGAGTAGTCTTCTGCGAAACAATATCAATACCCCAGTTAGTCTTAGTATACCCTTCAGCTTCCAAAGCCTTTGCCACAGGACCTTCCGGATCAATGTACTCAAACAATCCCTTGATTGCCAGATTATGGGCAGTGCCTTTTACCTTTGAAGCAACTGCATCCAATTTTGAATAATCATACTGGCCTCTCCATCCCGGGAAAAGAGCCGGATCACTCGGGTCTGCATCATAAGTTAACGGGTCTTCTCTCTCAACCAACTTCGTCCATATATAGTTAGAAATAATACGACCATTCGGGAATTCATAATAACCATTAGTTTCCAATCCGGCAATCATCGCTTTCATTTCAGCACGGACAGCCTGTGTTCTTTCAGTAAACTTACCGGAACGGATCATATCCCAACGAACATCGCCTTCACCCAGCAATTCACGCTTACGTTCCATCCATACAGCATCCTTCAGAGCTTCTCCGGAAAGACCGCTCAGATTATGAGAAGTATCACCGAAAGCTCTTTCACGAAGTTGGTTCACCAGACTCAGTGCACCGTTATCATCACCCAGTTCGGCTTTAGCCTCAGCCAGCAACAACATTACGTCTGCTAGGTGAGACGGACAATAGTTAAGACCTGAATTACGTTGAGCCGCCACATACGGAGGATTCATACGGTTATCATCCCACTTATTGATTGAGATACCACCATTCAGTTTACTACCTGCAACAAAACTCAAAATAGCCTCATTACCATCTCCTGTACTGCCTGTCACCGTCATACTGGCATCCATACGTTTATCACCCTCTTCATAACCAGTATAATAGAAGGAAGGAAGAATACGGATAGCTCCAAATACCTTACAGGGAGCTGCATTACTACCGCCGCCATTTGACGGACGACCCTGACTGTAAGGATGTTCACTACCGTTTGGAGCCACATTACCTACCTCAAATAAAGACTCCGGACTGATCTTCTTATTATGTATATACTGCCAGTGCATCTGGAAAGGATTATTTGCATATCCACGGTCATCAGAAGTGATTAATTGCAGAGTACCTTTCTGCTCGTTAATAGCAGCAGACAAATACTGTTCTGCCATCTGATAATAGGTTTTGTAATCCGTACGGCGTGCATAAACACAGTCATTGGCTTTAGTACCTTTCTCTTCGAACTGAACATCACCATAAAGTCCGGATACATCAGTACGTACAGTTTGCCAACCTGCGGCATAAATAGCCATCTCACCAATCAAGGCATTGGCAAAGGTACGTGACATACGTTCTGCTGTAATGCCACCTTCCCCCAGACGATACATCAAAGATTCTACTGTTTTTACCGACTCAATCATGTTGTCCAGAATCTCAAAACGGGAAGTCAAGCCATAGTCACTGACAACTGCATTCTCGATGCCATAAGGCACATCTCCGAAGTGTCTTACCAACTCAAAATAGAAGAAAGCACGCATCGTCATGGCTTCACCATAAAGTTGAGTCCAGTCCGAAGTCTTCCCTGCTGCCACATCGGCCTGATATTCAGACTTTCCGGCAATAATATCTGCTACACGGGCTGCACGTGCCACAGTATTATACAAGCTATTGAACTGTGTTTGCTTGCCACCGATCGCAACTTCATTCGGTCGTAACATACCAATCACATTGTTGGCAGAGTTATATTCCGGATAATACTCTGCATCCGAAGTACAGTCTTCAAAATTATAGTTACCGCCACTGGCTGCATTCAGACGATATTCAGCATAAATCCAGGACAACGTCTTGAAAGTTTCTGCAGGTGAAGAGGTAACAAAATCATCGTCCGAGTTTGATGGAGACGAAACATTCAAATAATCTTCGCATTGTGCAAAAGAGACACAAAGTGCCAAAGCGAGTATTGATTTCAATATTCTTTTCATGATAATTTTCTTTTTAGAGGTTTAGAAACTGAGATTTACACCAACAACAAACGAACGTGCACGCGGATAAGTACCCCAGTCAAGTCCCGGCGTAGGATATACGGCATGGTTCAAATTGGCATTTGCACTTACTTCCGGGTCAAGTCCCGAATAACCGGTAATGGTAAAGAGATTATAGACAGTACCGTATACACGAAGATTACTGATTCCGGCTTTATTCAACCACGCTTTCGGCAATGTATACCCCAATGTCATCGTATTCAGACGGAGGTAAGAGCCATCTTCAATACCCAATGTTGAAACCACACCTTGCTCGTTGTAGCAAAGCGGCAGATTAGCATTCACATTAGCCGCTTCCAGCTTGGCTGGTGAATCGAGACGCTCAAGATTTCCGTTAACGATGTCATAAATCTTATAAGCCCCTTTCAGTATAGCAAGTTTATTTTCATAAACTCCGGTTTCTTTATAACCATAGAGAGAAGCCAGCTTATTTACATTATAAATCTCGTTGCCATAGCTCCAGTTGAAGTACAAGCCCAGATCGAAATTCTTATAAGTGGCATTGATGTTGAAACCACCCGTATGCACCGGATTCATATCGCCGATAATGGTATAGTCATCCGTATCAATTATGCCTTCGCTATTACCACTATTATTCAGGTTCTTATATTTTGCCATACCCGGATAAGCATTCTGTCCACTCGGTCTTCCACCATCAACACCATGGAAAGTCGGTACAATAGCACTGCTTACATCCGCAATACCGGGCTTCAAAGTATAAACACCGTCAGCAAAAGTAAAGTCATCCGTTGTATAGAAACCATCGTAAACCAAACCTCTTACCAAACCTACCGGACTTCCCTTCTTCAAGAGGTAATCATTGCTCGGATTATTCTGTGATACCCATGATGTGCCATAAATACCGGTAATGCCTTCAGCCAGTTCATCTACATTATTCTTATTGAAGTTAATGTTGAATCCTGCCGTAATATTCCAATCCTTGTTCTCGAAGATAACGCCGGACAATGAAAGTTCCAAACCCTTGTTACTGGTCTGACCTACATTATCATACGTAGTAGTAAAACCTGTGATACCAGGCAGCGGAGTGCTCATCAACAAATCTTTGGTAGTATTCCAATAGAGATCTACACTACCCCAAACACGGTTCTTGAAGAAGCCGAAATCAATACCCAGGTTGCGGGTAATGGTTGTCTCCCATTTCAGATTGGGATTTGCCATAGGAGTGGATGTTCCGGTGGACAAATCATAAGAGGGTTGTTGTTTCCCATCCAATGCATAGAACCAACGGTTATCCGATTCTGCATACCAGGTTTGAGACCATAAGTCGGCACTGATACCATCATTACCTACCGTACCGTAAGACAGACGTAGCTTCAGATTATCCAACCAGTTTTTAGTACTTTCCATGAAGGGCTCTTCCGATACCCGCCAAGCCAAAGCTGCAGCCGGGAAATATCCCCAGCGATTATCGGCAACAAACTTGGAAGAACCATCGGCGCGGAATGTCACAGTCAGCAAGTAGCGCTCCAGCAAGTTATAGTTTGCGCGACCGAAGAAAGAGAGAATACGTGTCGGCGTACTGATAGAAGAGGAAACCGGAACAGCATTGGCACTGACAGTCTTGTCATACTGGTTAATCATGGCAAACGCATTATCCTTCGTAAAGTTTACAGGAAATTTCTGTGCTTGAACTCTTAAATCCGTACCACCGGAATTGCTGACTTCATGACCTACCAGAATATTCAAGCGTTGGTCTTTGTTGATATTGAGGTCATAACTCAATGTATTGGTCCAACGCATACCCCAACTGTCCTGTTTCCGCAGTTCAGCATCACCGGCAGCTGTTTTTTCACCGGTTGCTTCGTCAATATAAGGGTCTTTGACCGCTACAGCCCCTTTCCAAATCTTATCCTGCCTCCAGGTACGGTTCAAGCTCAAGTCCGTATGATAAGTCAAACCTTTAATGATGCCCCAGTTCAAAGAAGCTGTACTACGCAGTACTTGACGCTGTTTCAAAGGTTCATTATCCATGGTACGACTGTACGGGCTATAAATATCCCATTGAGAGAGCTTACCATACTGCTCCATGTTACCTTCACGTAAAGCATCCAGATTACCTTTAATATGATCAGTTGCAATAGGACGGAAACGATAAGCAGAAGACAAGATGGAACCGGAACCACTGGTAGTACCTTCTTCGCTCATACTCTCTGCATCGGTGTAACGTAAATCCAGTCCAAGGTCCAGATTCTTACGGATTTTCTGATTCACCTTTAAAGAAACATTGGCTCGTTTTGAGTATGAGTTAATCTTCATACCTTGCTCGTCCATGTAGTTGACAGAGAACAAAACTTTAGTCATATCCGTACCACCTGTTACCGTCAGGTCATGGCTATGCGAGAAAGAACTATTGTAAACATCACGCTGAATATCATCACTTTTCATACCACGATATTTTTCTATACCGCCATCAGCCAAGCCATAAAGATTGACAAAGGGTTTAACATAAGCATCGCCATTAGCAGCAGCATTAGCCCAAGTATAAGCCAAATAGTCATAAGGATCCAGTGCCTCCACATACTTGGTAGGAGTATTGAACTTAGCGTAACCATTATAAGAAACAGTAACCTTTCCTTCTTTAGCCCCCTTCGTCGTAACCAAAATTACACCATTAGCACCACGTGCACCATAGATTGCTGTAGAAGAAGCATCCTTCAACACATCAATGCTTTCCACCTGGTCGGCAGGGATATCACTCAATGTACCGGAAACACCGTCGATCAAAACCAACGGGTCATTACTCTGAGAGATAGAACCGCCGCCACGTACACGGATAGAGATTTCGGCATCCGGACGACCGTCCTGAGAAGTGACATTCACACCCGGCAACTTACCTTGCAGTGCTTGCGCAACGTTCGATACCGGTGAAGCTGCAATGTTCTTTCCATTCACAGAAGCCACAGAACCAGTCAAATCTTTGCGTTTCACGGTCTGATAACCGATTACCACCACTTCATCCAGCACCTCGGCATCCTCTTCCAATGTTACATTTACAGGCTGTCCGGCAACAATATTCACCTTCTGCGCCTGCATACCGATGAAACTGATTTCCAACTGCTTTGCCGATGCCGGCACGGAAAGAGAGAATTTACCGTCTATATCCGTAATCGTACCGGTCGTTGCATCACCTACAACCTTAATATTAGCACCGATAACAGGGTCGCCACGGTTATCCAGCACAACACCGGTCACTGTACGGTTCTGTGCAAAAGAGACAAGACAAAGCATGCTCAGCAAAAGAGCTGCAAACGTCTTTTGAACAAGTCTTTTTGAATCCATAAATCACTGTGTTTTTAAATAGTTAATAATATTATTTCCAATCTTTAATTTTTTCTCCAAATACTTTCTCGCATGTATATTCACGAGCCTCGGCAGCAGTCAGCTTTCTGATACCTGCCCACTTGGCACGCCGACTCATATCAGCTCCCTTGCCGGTATTGTTATATTCATATAAATGAAGATCTTCACTGGTAGATGCATATTCCATATTCCACGTTGTAGGCCAGCCTTCGGGATGCATTTGTTCACACATCACGGAATTTAGAATGGCAACTTTAGGGTAATTATGCCAGGGACGGCCAATAGCAACCGGTCTGCCGTCATCTCCCGGACGAGGACTATTGTCTACATAGGTAAAATTACATTGATTGAACACAAAACCATATTTCTGTTCCTTGAGGGTAGAAGGTGCCGTAATCCAGCCACCGCCCCAGCTCCGGATTTCGCAAGACTGGAAATAGCCGATGCCGCCACCGTAAATGTAATCGGTACGCCCCAGTACAAGACAATTCTCAAAGTAGCTCCGCTTGCCGCTTGTCCATAAATAGATGGTGTCCTGATACCCCAGGATATTGCAATTGCGGAAAACTTGTTTATCACCACATACTGTAAGCGCCAAAGCCTGTCCTACCGGACCTGCCGTATTCTCCAATGTCAGATTCTCCATCCGACAACCATCGGCCATAATAGTCAAAGTAGCGGAAGTGCGGACAAGCTCGGCATTGTCTTTCCACAAAGCCCATGACTCTGCAGGGCATTTGTTTCCCGTATCCGGGCTTTTGCAATCATAAATATGATAACTGATAATAGTCCGTTCACGGTCTTCACCTTTCAATGTAATGTTGATCTTGTTTTTAGGAATAATCAGCTTCTCGGTATCATATTTGCCATTCCTTATATAAATGACAAAACGTTTTTCGGAATGATCCGGAGCAGCATTAATGGCGGCTTGCAGTGTGGTATAGTCACCACTACCATCTTGCGCCACTACAAGGTCGGTTTTTAAATCGGTCTGCCATTTCTTCGGGCAGGCAGCCTCCACATTAACTATTGTACAGAATAACAAACTGCACAATGTCATCATCATGTTTTTCATACTGTTTCTCATACTATTTATTGGTTAATCCGGAAGCAAAAGTCGAGTTTTTGCAGAAACTAAAGGAGTATTTTCTATCAGAATAAGAGGAAAAAATGTGGTGAACCTATAATTACCAATATTTCCACATTTATACCAATTAATACTCCTTTTGCCCTGCTCTACCTCACTGTCAGGCTATTCAGATAGACTTCCAGATTGGTATAGCCTTCCTTACTTAGAGAAACCATAGTACCATCCAGAGCATCTTGCGGATTCAATCCACAGGCTATTTCCCAAAGATCAGGCATGCCGTCGCCATCCGTATCTTTCAGTTCTTCGGCAGACACTCCGCCGTCACTCAGTTCAGGCCAGGCACCGGCTGCTCCTTCCTCTTTTACATCAGAAGGCAGATCTATTAATCCGGGAAGGTCTTCGGCATCTTTCGTCACGCTACCGATATAAGTGGCTGTTCCAGTCTCGGTCTCTTTTATGATGCGTTTATCAATACTGTCTCGTTGCTTGGAGCAACCGGCATCTTTCAGTACAAGGTAATATGCTTCTTCAGCAGAGTGGGTAGTGATGACATCCGTTTCCAAAGGAAGAAGTAAGCGCATTTCCTTCTTTACCTGCTCTGTAAATGTATTATCGCAAGCAGCATTGTCTATTTGCTCATAGATACCTTTGGTCCAGTTATCACGAGTAACGTCCGGGTGCCCCTCCACAACATTTCCATCCACATAGAGCTGTCCCCAGACATGTTCCATCGGTTGCCAGACATTGGGAGTACCGTCTGCATGATAACAATACTTAGTAGTACGTACCCCGATTGCAGCAATACGATAACTGATAGGTTTGTCTTTAGGAGTAGCCGGACCCGGTTTGTAGTAGTTATTAACGATATTCACCTTCATACCTTCGCCACCATAGCATCCGTTTCCTGCCCAGTTATAGAAAACGTTATTGCGCATATCCATATATTCACGTTCTTGCGTACCGGGGCGTGGGCCAAGGCGGGGCACACGGCTTTCGTGGTGCGCCAGCAGATTATGATGGAACGACGCTTTCGCTCCACCCCAAATTGCACCATATCCATGTCTGCCTTTGGTGTGTCCGGCCGTACGAAGACTCTCAGAAACCAGACACCACTGCACTGTAAGATTTTCTCCTCCGTATACCGAGCAGCATTCATCTACCGACCAGCTTATGGAACAATGGTCTACAATCACATTCTTGCAATCCGTACTTCCCAATCCATCGGGCTCTCCACCACCTTCATTCCCCACACGGAAACGCAGGTAACGTACTATAACATTATCTGCACTGATAGTCACCGGATAACGGGCTATACAGATACCCTGCCCGGGTGCAGTTTGTCCGGCAAGGGTCAGATCTCCATTCTTTATATCAAGCCGGCTATCCAAAAAGATAGTACCTGCCACATCGAACACAATCGTCCGGGCACCTTCTTGCAGGATGGCATGCCGAAGGCTCCCCTCCTGCATGCCATCCTGCAATGTCGTGACGTGGTATACTTTTCCACCACGCCCACCGGTAGTATATCTGCCGAAGCCTTCGGCACCCGGGAAAGCCGGTAAATCCCGGGCATAAATAGTTTCGGGGCTGATACTTCCCATCAATAGGAACAATGCCCACACCAAATGTTTACCTAACCTGCCAATGTTCTCACTCACTTCTTGTCTCATGGTTCTTAGTATTAGTTTTAATTCCAAGCCACAAAAGTAGACAAGTTACCATTAACAAAGGAGGAATAATCGGCAATAAAAGTGGAATATTCTAATCGGCAGAGTTTACAGTCGCCTTTGAATATCGCTATTACTGCTGCGCTGTCCTTTGCTCCGTATATCTCCACCGAAGGTATAACTGACGCCGACGCGGAAGCTGGTGAAAGAGAACTTATTGTCGACCGTCATCTTCAGGTCATTGGAGAAAATTTCTCCTTTATAAGAAGAAATAAAGAGGTCGTTGACATTCAGACTGAGACTGAGTTTATTGTCCAGCAGGCGATACAGCAGTCCGGCATCGACGCCGTAAGTGGGTTTCATCAGATAGATACCTTGGTACTGGCGAGAGGTATAGGAACCGGAAAGCGTGAAGAGGAACGTTTTCTTCGAGTTCAGGAAGAAAGTGTTGCGCAAACTGGCATTATACGCCCATCCCTCTTCTTCGGGCGAAGTACCCACGGCAGTAGAAGTAGTCCGACTGTAACTTACTCCATGTTGCAGGTAGGTTTGCAACCACTTGGCGCGGAAGGTGTAAGAGTTGTTCAATCCGAAGGAGTGAGTCGTCATGAAGTTCTCCCAAAGGAAGGAACTGACGTTCGTTTCGGGGTCCATATTCACCGCCTGAAAGAATACATCGTCGGAGTAAGAGTAGTAGGCGGACACATTGAAGTTGTTCTTCAGCGTGTATCCCAGTTCGGCATTGTAGGTATAGCTGGGCTTCAGATCTTCGCGCCCGCGGGCATAGGTATACTTATTATTATAGAAAGGGAACGGATTGACCATGTTCTGCGACGGACGGGAGATGCGGTTGGAGAAGCTGAGGTTCAGTGCATGTCCCTCGGCGGGCGAATAAAGGAAATAAACAGTGGGGAACAGGCGGGTATAGTCGTGCTTATCCGCCGTATTCTTCGCCTGGGAGATGCCGGTGGTACGGGTGTGCTCCATGCGCAAACCCAATTGCATGGAGAGGCGCGCAGAGAACTCGCGGCTATAGTCGGCGTAGAGGGCGTAGATTTGTTCTTTGTAGCGGAAATAGTCGTCCTGTACCAGCTCGGGGTCGGTGGTATTGTAATTGATGCGGTTGCGGGTATTAGTGAAAGACACCTTGGCACCGGCGGTTATTTTGTAGGCGTCGAACGGCAGAGTGAAGTCGAGGGCGGAAGAGAATACATCGACCTTGCGTCGTTGACGGTAGTCGAAGTCGAAGTTGGTGTCGGGCAGCTCCTTTCCATCGGACGTCTGAGTATGGGAGACGAAGTCCTGGTCTTCGTCACGGTTGTCGCGCAGGTAGTCTACGTCCCAGGTCATTTTTCGTCCACGGTCACCCCAGATCTTGTCGGTGTGGAAGTTCAGATTGAGGCGGTCGGTGGCGTTGTCGCGGTCGCTATTGGAATAGAGGATGGAGTCAAGACGAGCAGTGGAGGCATCGTACACGTGGGTACGAGAGATAGCATTGTTGTTCTTGGGGGCAGCGTGGGTATAGACGGCTTGCACACCTACCGTCCAGTTGCGTTCCAGGGCGACGTCCACACCGGCTTGTCCATAAATGCTGTTCATGTGGTTGGTGTAGTCAGTACGTCCTTCCCAAGTGTTGAGGGGGAAGTAGCGGCGATTGGTTTCCACGTTTTCATACCCGCCCTGCGTGGTGCCTCCGTTAATAAAGGAAGATACGCGCCCCCGGCTGATGTTCAGGTTGACGCTGCCGTAGCCGTAGTGGTCGTTCTCGCCGGCGGTGTAGGAGGCGGAAGCGGTACCGCCCAGGTAATCTTTGGGACGGGATTTGAGGCGGATATTAATGATACCGGCGTTTCCGGCGGCATCGTATTTGGAGGGAGGCGTGGTGATGACTTCCACTTTCAGTATCTGCGAGGCGTCGTAGGAGCGGAGATAGTCTATCAGTTCGTCGCCGGAGAGCTTCGTTTCGCGGTCGTTGATGTAGATGCGGACGCTGCCTTTGCCGATGATGTCGATGCTGTTCTGACCGACGCGCAGTCCGGGAACCTCGCGCATGAGGTCGAGGGCATTGCCGCCGGCGGAAGCTACGGTGTTGTGGGCGTCGAATACGACTCTGTCCACCAAGCGCTTGATGACGGGACGGGCGGCGGTGACGGTGACTTCATCGAGCAGCGCGGAGGAAGCTTTCAGTGTCAGCGTACCTACATTCCGGTCGGCTTGCAGGGAGACGGGCAAGTAGAGGTCTTCGCTGCCGATAAGGGTGATATGCAGCAGATATTCGCCGCGGGGCTGGGTGAGAGTAAAACATCCCTGGACATCAGTCAGCATACCGGTGATGTAGGTGCTGTCCGCGGCGTTTTTCAGCAGTACGTTGGCTACTTCTACCGGTTGGTGGTTTTCATCTTCCACACAGCCGGAGAGTTGATAGGTTTGTGCAAGCAAGGAGGTTGTTGCAACTGTCAATAACCCTAAAAAGAAAAGTCTTTTCCCGATATTGCTTAATAAATTTGTTTTCATCGTTTGTTCAATATTAATGTTTCATTTCTTGTTCTTCACAGATGCAAAGATAAGGGTAAAACACATCTCAAACGGTCTATATCGGGGAATTAAAAGTCTATATCACGAAGTTAATCATCGCTGATTATCAGAGCATTACAAACAACAATATCTATATTAAAGCTTATTGATTCTATATGGGATTTATCACTCACCCAGAATGAACCCTATAATGTCCTCCTTCTCCCCCATCCCCAGCTTCTTGCGGATATTCGTCTTCCGCTGGTAAATGGTGGGAATGCTTTGCTGCGTCACTACACTAATCTCCTTAGTAGAGAACCCGGCGCAGAGCAGACAGCAAAGTTGTTGTTCCTTATCAATGAGCAACTCACCGAAACGGTGGACCATCTTAGTGTAGAAACCGTCGTACACCCGGTCTATCACCGGATAAAGATCTTCCCAAACCAGCAGGCTGTCTACCGGTACTTTGTGGTTGGAAATACCCGACATACGTCGAAGTAACTCCTGAGTCTGCGATGTGGGCTGGGTAGCCACCAGGCGGATAATGCCTAACTGCTGCAAAAGTATCTTACGGAAAAACCGGCCGTTGGCGGTTTCTTCGTCCGTACCGCCTTCGTCCGGCGCAGGGCTTTCATTTCGCGCGGTAGCTTCTTCCAGCAAGTGGTTCAATGCTTCGATACGTTCTTCGGCATCTATCAGCCGATTGCGACGATTGCGGATGTACAGAAACGCACCTCCGCCTACAAGCACCAGCACCAACAGGCAGAACGACAATGTCAGCTGCATCTGCTGCCGCTCGATGACCAGTAGCAGATTCGCTTGCGAAAGCGACTCCTTGCTTTGTTCTTTGCTCCCGATGGTACTATGCATCGCCGAGAGAGCGTTCCAGATGGAATCGTTATAACGCGCCACATCCAGAATGTCGAACGTACGATGACGGGTATAGTCTATCAGCGCCTGATACGTGGCAAACAGATTCTCGCTCGTCACAAACTTGCCATTCCGCATAGCCAGCGTCCGACTCTCGTCCAGATAATATTGGGCGGAATCGAGATGCCCTTCCTTCAGGAAGGATTCCACCAGTACGGTATATCCCATCGCCTTTTGGAAATAATATTTCTCACCCAGCAGTGCATTCAGGCGTCGCACGGTAACGATGGCGCCCGTATTGTCATTGCCAAGATAGGATTGATATTGGGCATAGTTGCGCAGGAAGTGTATCACACTCGCGGTATCTTTGTTTTGCAATCCCAGTTCCACGCTCCGGTTCAGGTAGTAGTCGGCCGAATCGTCGTGCATCAGCCCCATGGCAAGACCTTGGGAGAAACATAGTCCGGCAGTCTCTTTCAGTTGCAACGCCCGGCGGTAAGCATTCACCGTACGCAGATAGTCTTTCCAAACATACGTATATTGATAGGCTTGCAACTGAAGCATATCCACCGCCTTGTTAGTGTCACGCAGTGCCAGCGCCTCGGTCAAACCCGTGTCAAGCAACGCTACGGAATACTCGTTCCGGTCTATCCAATAGAGGTACTTAGCTTTCAACAGATAGGACAACAGCAGGCGGTCGGTATCCCGACGCGCTATGTAGTCGTCGGCAGCACGCACCACCAGCGTGTCTTCCACCATCGAAGAACCCCATGCATAGTGCACATACGCCCACAGCCAACCATAAAGCAACCTGTCCTCACCCAAGAGTTGTGACGGTTTCTCTATCTGCATTAATAGGGAACGAACGCTGTCCGAACTCATTCCCACTTGCTCGTCCGCCATACGAAGCAGGCGCACGGCGTCCGTCTGCCGACAAGCGGCAAAGCAGAGCATCACAAACAAACATCCGAGGAAAGGCAATCGCTTCATTCTTAATTAAATCATCATTTACTACCTGTTACAAACACTCTCTCACTGCTGCTTCCAACTGTCCCAGCGCCTGCTCCAGCAGCGATCGCGGACAACCGATATTGAGCCGCATGAATCCCTCGCCCGGCTTGCCGAACATGGTTCCGTCGTTCAGCGCCAGGTGGGCTTTATCGGCAAAGAAGCGGGTCAGTTCCTCTTGTGGCAATCCCAGACCGCGGCAATCCAGATATATAAGGTAAGAAGCTTGCGGACGTATCATACCAATCCCCGGAATATGCTCGCGCAGATAGTTTTCGGTAAAGTTGATATTTCCTTTTATGTAATCGAGCATTTGCTCCAGCCACTCCTCGCCATGCGTATAGGCAGCAGCCGCACCGATATAAGCCAGCAGATGTCCTTCGCTGAACTCGCCCGCCTCCATAAATTCCTGAAAACGGTGACGAATATCTTCATTGACGGTAATAGCGTACGAGCTTCCCAATCCCGGCATATTAAAAGCCTTGCTGGGCGCCATAAAGGTCAGCGAGTTCTGTGCCGCAGCTTCGGACACGGTAGCAAACGGATGATGCTTGTAAGGCGCCAGCGTCAGGTCGGCATGTATCTCGTCGGAAATGACCAGCGTGCCGCTATCCCGACAGATGTCGGCTATCTGCTGCAACTCCGTTACCGTCCACACACGCCCACCGGGGTTGTGGGGATTGCAAAGAATCAGTGCACGGCAACCTTGGATGTCACGGGCAAAGCGGGTGAAATCAATCTGATACTGTCCGTCGCGCAAATCGAGCGGAGAGTAAACCACCTCGCGCCCCAGGCGCTCCGTCACCAGGAAGAAAGGATGATAGACCGGCGTCATCACCATCACCTTATCTCCGGGCCGGGTGAAACACTGCAAGGCAAAAGCCTGACCGCGGACAATGCCGGGCACAAAGGTCAGCATCTCACGCGTCACTTCCCAACCGTGGCGACGACTGAGCCACCCGCAGATAGAAGTGTACCACTCTTCACAAGCAAACGTATAGCCCAAAACTTCGTGTTCGAGGCGCTTGCGCAATGCATCTATCACAAAAGGCGGGGTGCGGAAGTCCATATCGGCCACCCACATGGGGAGCAGGTCATCACGTCCCCAGATATTCTTTACGCCGTCCCACTTCACCGAGTCGGTACCACGACGCTCTATTACTTCATCAAAATTATACTTCATAATGTTCATATAAAGGATTTACCATTTATTTGCTTGCAAAAGTACGAAATATCTTCGCTTTTTAAGTAATTTTGCAGGCAAGATAAAAAGAGACCCTTATGATTAAAGCCCTGTTTTTCGACATCGACGGCACATTGGTCAGCTTCGATACGCACGAAATCCCCGTTTCCACCCTCGAAGCACTGACTGCCGCCAAAGCCAAAGGTATACATATCTTCATAGCCACGGGACGCCCCGGAGTCATCATCAACAACCTCTCGGCTCTGCAGGAGCGCAATCTGATAGACGGCTACATCACCATGAACGGCGGATATTGCTTCGTAGGAAAAGAAGTGATCTACAAAAGCGCCATCCCTCAAACCGATGTGCATGCACTGATGGACTACTGTACCGAAAACGACTATCCGTGCATCGTAGTAGGCGAGAATGACATCTGCGTCTGCCAGCCCGGTGAGATGGTGAACCGCATCTTCCACGATTTCCTGAAGGTCGACATACTGCCCGTCAAGACTCCCGAAGAAGCGCTGCCGGAAGGAAAAGAAGTTTTCCAGATGACGCCCTTCATCACCGAAGAACAGGAAAAAGAAGTACTCCCCTCCATCCCTCACTGCGAGATAGGCCGCTGGTTTCCCGCCTTTGCCGATGTCACCGCCAAAGGTAACACCAAGCAACGCGGCATCGACGAAATCATCCGTCACTTCGGCATCCGCCTGGAAGAGACCATGGCTTTCGGAGACGGCGGCAACGATATCAGCATGCTGCGCCACGCCGGTATCGGTGTAGCCATGGGCAATGCCAAAGAGGATGTGAAAGCCTCCGCCAACTACATCACCACCTCGGTAGATGAAGACGGAATAGCCAACGCCCTGAAACACTTCGGGGTAATTGAATGAGCTTCGTCCCCGATACCCAGAACAAAGAGTTTCAAGACGCCTTGAACCTCATACAGTATACCCGTCAGTCCGTTTTCCTGACGGGCAAGGCAGGTACGGGCAAGTCCACCTTCCTGCGATACATCTGCGAGAACACCAAGAAGAAGCACGTCGTCCTCGCCCCTACCGGTATAGCCGCCATTAACGCCGGAGGCAGCACCATGCACAGCTTCTTCAAGCTTCCCTTCTACCCCCTGCTGCCCGATGATCCCAACTTCAGCCTGCAACGGGGACGCATCCACGAGTTCTTCAAGTACACCAAGCCCCATCGCAAACTGCTCGAAGAACTGGAGCTGGTCATCATTGACGAGATTTCCATGGTACGCGCCGACATCATCGACGCCGTAGACCGCATTCTCCGCGTCTACTCCCGCAACCTGCGCGAACCGTTCGGCGGTAAGCAAATCTTGCTTGTGGGCGACGTTTTCCAGTTGGAGCCCGTCGTAAAGGGGGATGAACGCGAGATACTAAACCGCTTCTACCCCACTCCCTACTTCTTCTCGGCAAGGGTATTCAGCCAGATAGACCTCGTCTCCATCGAACTGCAAACGGTGTACCGGCAGACGGACAAAGTCTTCGTCAACGTGCTGGACCACATCCGCAACAACACCGTCGGCGCCTCCGAACTGCAACTGCTCAATACCCGCTACGGCACGCAGATAGAGCAGTCCGAAGCCGACATGTACATCACCCTCGCCACCCGCCGCGACAACGTAGACTATATCAATGACCGAAAACTGGCGGAACTTCCCGGCGACCCGGTAACCTTCTACGGCGAAATCACCGGCGACTTCCCCGAAAGCAGTCTCCCCACCTCCAAGGAACTTGTACTGAAACCGGGCGCACAAATCATCTTCATCAAGAACGACTTCGACCATCGCTGGGTGAACGGCACCATCGGCGTGGTCAGCGGTTTCGACCCTATCGAAGAAACCCTCTACGTCATCACCGACGACGGCAAGGAGTGCGACGTCAAACCCGAATCATGGCGCAACATCCGCTACCGGTACAACGAAGCCAAAAAACAGATTGAGGAAGAAGAACTCGGCACCTTCACCCAATATCCCGTGCGCCTGGCATGGGCCATCACCGTACACAAAAGCCAGGGACTGACCTTCAGCCGTGTTGTCATCGACTTCACCGGCGGCGTCTTTGCCGGCGGACAAGCCTACGTGGCTCTGAGCCGCTGCACCTCGCTCGAAGGCATCCAACTGCGCAAACCCATCAGCCGCGCCGATGTCTTTGTCCGCCCCGAGATCGTCAGCTTCTCCGAACGCTTCAACAACCGGCAAGCCATAGACCGCGCCCTGAAGCAAGCCCAGGCGGACGTTCAGTACGTGGCCGCCGCCAAAGCCTTCGACGCAGGAGACTTCGGCACTTTTCTGGATGAGTTCTTCAAAGCCATCCACTCCCGCTACGACATTGAGAAGCCGAACGTGCAGCGCCTCATCCGCCGGAAGCTCAACATCATCAACCAGCTGAAGGAAGAGAACCGCGCACTAAAGCAAGCCGCCATCGAGAAAGATAAAACACTGGTGCGCTACGCCCGCGAGTACATCCAGATGGGCGACGAATGCCTGAAGCTGGACATGAAAGAGGCCGCCATGAAAAACTATGAAAAAGCCGTCGCCCTCTGTCCCAAATTCAAAGAAGCCTGGAAGAAGATAAAGAAGTTGGAGAAAGAAATGCTAAAAAGGTAACTTGCTTGTTTATAAGCCAATTATTCGCTACTTTTGTTCCGTCTAAACATTTCAGCCTATGCTACTGAAACTTTATGAAAAAAATAACAACCCTGCCGACCTGCAACAGGTAATCGACATACTGAATGACGGAGGGATCATCATCTACCCCACCGACACCATGTATGCCATCGGCTGTCATGGCCTCAAGGAGCGCGCCATCGAACGCATCTGCCGCCTCAAGGACATCGACCCCAAGAAGAACAACCTTTCCATTATCTGCTACGACCTGAGCAAGGTCAGCGAATATGCCAAAGTGGACAACACCACCTTCAAACTGATGAAGCGCAACCTGCCCGGAGCCTTCACCTTCATCTTGAACGGCACCACCCGGCTCCCCAAGATATTCCGTAACCGCAAGGAAGTCGGCATCCGCATGCCGGACAACTCCATCATCCAAGAGATAGCCCGTCTACTCGACGCCCCCATCATGACCACCACCCTGCCTCACGAGGAGCATGAGGACATTGAGTACAGCACCGACCCCGAACTGATTGACGAGAAGTTCGGCGACATCGTCGACCTGGTAATCGACGGCGGCATCGGCGGCACGGAAGGTTCTACCGTCGTGGACTGCACCGGCGGAGAAGCCGAGATCGTACGTCAGGGACTGGGTTGGCTGGACGAAGGATAAATCTCACTTTCTACCTGCTTGCTTCAAACTTTTCCAGTCTTTTTCGTGTTCTTTTCTATATAAAAGAATACGTATTTTATGAGCACAAAAGAACAATACTGGAAATATTCATTAATCGCCATCATCATCGGATTGGGTATCATCCTCTTCCGGCAAATCACCCCCTTCCTCGGCGGACTGTTGGGGGCAATTACCATCTATACCCTGGTAAGAAAGCAGATGATACACTTGTCCGACAAACGGAGAATGAGACGCAGTGTTGCCGCCACACTCATTACGGCGGAAGCCATTCTATGCTTTCTCGTTCCACTGGGGCTGGTAGTCTGGCTGGCGGTGGTCAATCTGCAAAACATCAACCTCGACCCGCAGGCCATCATCGCCCCCTTCGAAGAAGCAGCCAACATCATCAAGGCCAAAACCGGATATTACATATTGGGAAAAGACACCGTCGCATACGTCATTTCGACTCTGCCGCGCATAGGGCAAGCTATCATGGCAGGCATCAGTAGTTTTGCCGTCAATGTGTTTGTGCTCATATTCGTGCTCTACTTCATGTTGATAGGCGGGAAGAAGATGGAGCAATATATCAATGATATTCTTCCTTTCAATGACGTCAATACCCGGAATGTGGTGAACGAAATCGACATGATTATTCGTTCCAACGCCGTCGGCATCCCTCTGCTGGCAATCATACAGGGGGGTGTAGCCATGATAGGCTACTGGATATTCGGCGCACCCAATATCCTATTTACAGGCTTCCTGACTTGCTTCGCCAGTATCATCCCGATGGTGGGCACTGCATTGGTATGGTTCCCGATAGCTGTCTATATGGCATTGGTCGGTAACTGGGTCCAGGCCATCGGCCTTGCCGTCTACGGCGGTGTCGTCATCTCCCAGCTCGACAACCTGATACGTTTCATCATTCAGAAGAAGATGGCGGATATTCATCCGCTCATCACCGTCTTCGGAGTAGTTATCGGCCTGCCGCTCTTCGGTTTTATGGGTGTCATCTTCGGCCCGCTGCTGCTCTCCCTGTTCTTCCTGTTTGTGGATATGTTCAAGAGGGGGTATTTGGATGTGGGGAAGAGGCAACAATAAGAGCTTAAAAGCTGAAGTTCGCGCAAGTTTCAACTTTAGTTTTTTAATACTGCTACCAGCACTCCGTCACTAACACTTATAAGGAATTGATAAATAGATATTTAAACCGTGTTGGTAAGCGTGTAGGTAGCGTGACGGTAAATGCTTACCAGCACGCTTTTCGGGAGATAATTTTAACAAATATAAATTATATTATACTCATATACAACCATTTACTTCTATTTTCACAAGCGTTCCACGAACGTAAGCAAATAACTTCTATTAACACGAAAAAAGAGGGCTTTTCAGCGTTTCCTTTGCGATTATAAGCTCAAATGAGGTAGAGGAATGCGCATTTGCTTCGTTTGTTTTGTCCTTTTGCCTTATACACAATCTCCTTCACCATTATCTATTTCTTCGTCCCTCGGCTGCGGGCCGAACGGTTCTCGTACGAGGGCTGTACAGCCCACAGCTGTCCCCCGAACAGCCTCAAGGCGAGGGACGAAGAAACGAATAAGGCAGAGGGGCAAAACAGATAAAGCAATAGGCAAATATACTGCTTTATGTATCCCTTTTTTCTTAGTAACTTTCCAGCTTATCCTGCTTCAATCGCTCCGTCGCAGCAGAAATGAAAAACCTTCTAAATAAATCCGCAAATATTGTGGACTTAACTGGCGGAGTAAATGGGTATCTCCTACAAGGCGCTCAACGACCGGACACTTATGGAGCGTTTAAATAAAATACGCAAGTATGCTGCCTTGCTTTAAAATCCCGTCATCCATCTGTCCTCGCCACTACACCCGAAGGAGTAACCTTTTACTCTTCGTATTCCAGCACCTTCCTCAGCGGAGCCAGCAACCGTTCCAGCACATTCCTGTCAGCAAGAATAATGTCAGCTGTGCCCTTCAGCTCCCGGGAGACGGGAAGCTGTTTTTTATAATTGGTTTTCAGGCCATCCGGCAAGGTGATTTCCACCACATACATGCCTTCTTCGGTCGGAGCAGGCGAAACGCTCTTCACCTCCCCTTTCACGTAGCCGAACTCCTGATCGGGATAATTATTTAGTCGGATATGCACCCGCTGGCCGGCATGCACTTTACCGGAGCCCTGCAAGGGAAGCAACGCCTTACCCAAAACCATCGAACTGTCCGAAGGCTGAACCATAAAGACCGTTTCGCCCGACTTTACATTCTGGTTACGACTCCATACGGTCATAAAAGTAACTCTACCACTGACAGGGCTTTTCAACAGATAAGAATGCTCCCAAGCACTCAGTTGCGCAGACAGTTGCTCAACGGCATTCTTCAAATCAGTCCGGTGGTTTTGCTCCTCATCATAAGCTTGCTTACGGATGTCCAGCAAGTTCTCTTCATGCTGTACCAACTGCATTTCGGCCTGAAGCAGACTCATGCGGGCAGTCTCCCGTGAACGGAGGCTTTGCAGATATTTGCTTCCCGACTCTTCATACTCGGAAGCAATCATGGCATTACGAACATACAGGATAGAATCGCGGTCGTACATACTCTGAGCCAGTTTCACATCCTTCTCGATCAGTGTATATTCCCGTTCGGCCAGGTGGAGATACGACCGTTGCCCGCCCAACTGCTTCTCCTCGGCACTCAATTTCTTTGTATAATAATCCAGCTCCATAAAACGGGCATACCCCGTAAGGGAAGTGATAAAAGCCGCATAAGAAGACTGCAACTCGCCCAACTGCAACCGTTTGCCCGCAAAAAGCTCCATGCCTTTCTGCCAGTCATAATCTGCTTTATTCCACGCCTTCATCTGTTCCGACAGCCAGCGCACATCTTCAGAAGAAGCCGCATTACTGATAACACCCAAATCGGCATCCGTCTCAACCGGGCTGCCGTTTGACACATAAAGCGTATCCAGCTTCCCCGTGGCATGGGCCAACACAAAGGCAGGAGGTTCTTCCGTGGCAAGCGTCACCTCTGCCGTCAAAGTATCAGGGTACTTGAAAATCCAGCAACCTATCAGAATAATTACCAAAATAACGAACACAACGGTAATGCCGCACCTCACCACCCACGGTGAAATATGGTTCATCACCTCCTGCACTTCTTCGCTGCGCAGTTCTATATCCTTATATTTCTTCTCTTCTTCTTCCATCAGCTACCCAATTCCAACTGGTTTTTCACTAACTGATAATACAGTCCTTTCCGCTCCGTCAGTTCCTTGTGCGTGCCCTCTTCCGCAATGCGTCCTTTGTCCAGCACTACTATTTTATCCGCATCCCTCACCGTACTAAGGCGATGCGCTACCACCACAACCGTTTTTCCTTTATAGAACTCATGCAGATGCTCCATGATTTCTTTCTCATTATTGGCATCCAACGCATTGGTTGCCTCATCAAAAAAGAGATACTCCGGATTCTTGTATACCGCACGCGCTATCAGCAGACGCTGTTTCTGCCCCTGGCTGATGCCGTTTCCTTCCATGCCGATTTTGGTATTATACCCCAGCGGAAGCGAGTCTATGAAATCGCGGATATTGGCTACCGTCACAGCATGGCGCAACCGTTCTATATCAATCTGCTCCTCTCCCACGGCAATATTCTGCGCAATGGTTTCGGAAAAGATAAAGCCGTCCTGCATCACGGCTCCCGTCTTGGCACGCCACAGATGCGGATTAATATTCTCCAAGGGCGTTTCATTGACCTTCACCGTTCCCTTATTGGGTGAATAAAAGCCGAGCAACAATTTTACCAGAGTCGTCTTTCCGCTACCGCTTGTTCCTACAATGGCAGTCACTTTATGTTCGGGGATATGCAGAGAAACATTATCCAGCACATAATTCCGGTCGGCACCGTCGTAACTGAAAGATACTTCCGATATATTCAAATCACGCTTCTCGGGCAAAACGGAGAGTTTGGAAGTGATGTCCTGCTCTTCATCCGGCTTCCCATGCACCTCGTTCAGACGTTCCAAACTGATTTTAGCATCCTGGCACTGCTGTGCAAAACCGATAAAAGAAGATACCGGTGCACTGAGCTGACCTATGATATAGGTGAGGGACATCATCATACCCAGTGTCATGTGACCTTCCACAACTGCTTTGGCTGCAATAAATGAAATGATAATATTCGTTGTCTGATTAAAGAAGATGGAACCCACTTGCTGCACTTGCCCCAAAGCAAGTCCTTTCACGCTAATCTTAAACAGCTTCACCTGGATGCGTTCCCACTGCCAGCGTTTTTGCGTCTCGCAGTTGTTCAGCTTTATCTCCTGCATGGCAGTCACCATCTGTATCAGGCTACTTTGTTCCCCGGAAGCCTGTGCAAAACGACGGACGTCCAGTTCGCGACGATACTTCATAAAGAAAAGAATCCAGGCTATATATAAGCTGTTGCCCAAAAGAAAGATGCCCAATACCGCCAGATTATAATAAGCCAGCACAATGGCAAAGATGAAGAAATTGACAAAGGAGAACAACGTCGTAATGGAAGAACCGGTCAGGAAAGTCTTGATACGGTCATGGTCGCCGATACGCTGCATGATGTCGCCCACCATCTTCGTGTCGAAGAAATGAAGCGGAAGTTTCATCAGTTTGGCAAGGAAATCGGATATCAGAGAGATGGAAATGCGCGTATTGACATGAAGCATAATCCAACTGCGGATAAACTCCACGGAAAGCTGGGACACGGATATGACAATCTGGGCAACCAGTACCAACGTGATGAAGTTCAGATTGCCGTCGCGAATACCGATATCTACCAGTGCCTGGGTCAGGAAAGGAAGAATAAGCTGTAGCAGGCTGACCGTCAGCATGCCCAGAATCAGTTGCCGTAACTGCTTTTTGTAAGGAGTGAGGTATTTATAGAAGAAAGCCAGTTTCCGTACTTTGCCTTCATCTTCGTCCTCTTCTGCATAGAAATCCGGTCCCGGTTCCAAAGCCAAAGCCAGCCCTTTCTCCACGCCTCTCTGTTGGGTCGATATCCAGCATTTGCTAAGTTCCTGCTCATTATAGGTGACCAGCTGTCCGCCCGGATCGGCAATCTGGAAGCGATATTTTCCCTTTTTCTTTTTGACGCCGTAGCAAACCACAAAATGGTTCTGATTCCAATGCAGGATACAGGGCAAAGGTATCTCATTCACCAATTGCTCTACAGAGGCAGATACACCCGCAGTGCGCATCCCTATAGACTCGGCCGCATCGCTTATGCCCAACATGGAAACGCCCTCCCGGGAAATGAAAGAACGCCTTCGGAGCGTCTGCAGCGAATACGACTTTCCATAGTATTTAGCAATCATGCGCAGACACGTAGGACCGCAATCCATTGCATCCAGCTGAGCATAAAACGGAAAACTCTTCATAACTTAAAACCCCATTCTATGTGTGTCTACCTGTTTCATTCTCTTCTCTTTATATCCACCGAACAAATAACGGACGGACAAGGACAGAAAACGGTTATCTTTCCTACTATTCAATGAATACCGAAGTGAAGTATAATCCGAATGTTCTTTCATCCGGTAAGTATTGAACAAGTCCTCGCCTTTCAGGATAAAGTTCCAGTGTCCCTTCGCGGGCTGCCACATCAGGCTTGCCGAAGCATAGAACAAGTCTTCCACATCTACCATTCCCCTGATGTCCGGCAACTGGTACGAACCGGACAGTTGGAACGAAAGGGTCTGAGGCTTATTCAGTATAAAGTTGTTTGTCAGCACAATGGTGCCCGACAGCTTATCACGGTCGAAAGCAATCTCTTCGAACGAGCCTTTCATCTTCCGGATAAAGAAGTTTGCAGAAAGCCTGGAACTGACAGACTTATTCCAACTCACCGGCACCACTCCCACAATGCCGAACCGGTTGTTGTAATCGAAATTGGTAAATTTGTAACTTGCCTGGAGTTTATCGGGATACTGATAGAACAACCGGGTCGAATAATCCGGATTCACTTCGCCAAACGCTCCGATAATATACCGGTTATTCAGGATATAATTCACATTCAGCTGATAGGTTTCATAAGGTTTCAACTGGGGATTCCCTTCTTCCAGATAATAGGGATTGACATAATTCTTACTGGGGTTCAAGTCCCAATAAGACGGATAGTTCTTCTTGCTGGAGAAGGTAACTTGCAGGATGCGGTTCGGCTTCAGATTATACCTGTAAGTCAGACTGGGATATAGAAACCAGTCTTCCCACAACGTCTGCTTATCTCCCTGCTTTTCGATCTCGGCATTAAAATACTGAAGCATCAGCGAAGCGCTCAACGTACTCTTCTGGCCTAACTTCTGACTCCAACTCACAAAAGCGTCCAGGGATTTCTCCTTCTGCCTGGTAGAGAAACTGTCATCATCTTCCGACGTTCCATCCCAAACCGTAAAATGGTCATTGTCCGTCATTGAATAGAATCCGTCCATTCCATAGGACAGGGTACCTTTTCCCAATTTGGTGGAGTTATGGACATACAGATCGAACTTCCTGATGTCCTGCGTCGATTCCGAAGCAAGCTTCGTGTTCTGCCCCGCGTCCGTACTCAGCAGATTCTGCTCCGAGGTGAACTTAAAGAATATGGCATCCGCGCCTATACTCCATGAACCGCGTTGATATTCGGCGATTATAGAATGCAGGTGCTTGTCATTGGAGTATTTGTTGCAGCTTTCTACCGGCATACCGTCATCAATCACCATATCGGTACCGATCTTGGGTTTATGATCATTAAGCTGCAGGGAATAGAAAAGATTTAAAGAAGACTTGTCCTTAAAATCAATATTGAAATTCGAAGTCACGCGGTGTGCAAATGCTTTGGAGCGCTGTTTCGTCTCCACCGAGACGTCGTGCATCCGATCGCCCACCGTATGGTCGGAATTCAGTGAAAGTTCATAGTGCTTGTCCGTATTCCCCAAGGCATAACCCAGATCCCAGGACCAGCGTTTATTGGATAAAGTAAGGTCCACGCCACCGGTCTGGTAATAGTAAAAACCTTGGTAGAGCGCAGTGCGAAGTCCTCCTTTAAACTGAAGATTGTCTGTTCGTGCCTTGTCGAGGACGATATTGATGGAGGCACCGTTCACACCATACTGGGGAGGGGTATTATAAAACACTTCCACGGACTTGACCTGCGAGGGCGAGGTTGTCGAAAGCATTTCTTTCAGCTGCTCGGGAGTCATATTGCTCACACGTCCGTTCAGTATAATGGTAGTTCCTGTCGTACCTACAATTTCGTAATTCTCTCCTATCTTTTGTATACCCGGTATCTCCTCCAAGATATCCAGCACATTGCTCACCGGGCTATTCTTGATCAGCCCTTTTACATCGTACTGCAATGCTCCATTTCCCTTAACCTTCAATACAGGAGTTCTGGCTGTGACGATAACTTCGTTCAGGGATTCCGACTTCTCTTCCAGCACAATCTTCCCCAACAAGGCCTTCGAGCTATTGACGCGCCGAGTTTTATAAGCAACATGCTGAATGATGGTACTGCACGGGACTGTGCCTTCATTAAATCCAAATTCCCCCTTTTCATTCGTAACCGTAGCCCCCACAAAAGTAGAATCTGCTTTCTGCAAGATAACAGCAGCTGCAACTACCGGCGAACCGGTCTTATCGACTACCAAGCCCTTAATGTGCTGCGCTTGCACCGTCAGAGCTGAAAGGAATAAAAAGGCACATATAATGAATTTCATAAGTATTTATTTTCAAAATAAAAACGCAATTTTACTCATTCGGGTTCTCAATATAATGCATAACCTGGCTTTGCTGCAGCGGATGATTCATTTCTATTTTGCATATATTTGAGTTCAGTTTCCGGATCTGCTTCACACGACACTCTCCCTGCAACTTACAAGAAGTGCAATTCGGGCAATTCGGTAACCTGTAATACTGGAATACCTTTTTCGGATCACGAAAATCATCAATAACTTCTCTTGCCAGGTCCTGACCGTACAGCGTGGACAGCATCTGTAATGCATTTTCTCCGGACAGTTTAAGCTTCAGATAATCTCTGCAAGCCAGGAAATATTTAGATGTAACATTGTTCTCTGCTATATGCAGTTCGAAATACTTCAAACATTTGGCGCCATCTCCCAAATAATAGGCTAATAACGAAGCCAGCAGTTCTATAGACAATTCTTTCAAATCCTTATTTACATTATATACGAAGGCTTTCTGAAAGTCGAACTTCTTTTCTTTCATTAAAGCATAATTCTCGTCTATCGCACGAAGCAGAGAGCTCGCAATCTCATCATCAATACGCCCCAGCCTGTTGACATTTCCCAAATTCTTCATCGAATCCGTATACTTGCCGAAAGGAACCGGCTCTGCCTTATGTATCTGGCTCATACCGGGAACAACCACGTAATAGGTAGGAAATCCCAAAATAGAATTGTCCCGGATATATATATTATACCCCATCTTCTTCACTAAATCCATGCAATAGCGCAAGTCTGCCGCATTGGACATTCCCAAGTCCTGATTGAAACCTTGAAATTCGTAAGAAAAAGTATCCTTAAAAATAGATGCAGGCCAGTAACCCTTGCCATAAACAAATATGTCTGCCAAATTGTTCGCGATCTTCTCTTTTTCTTTTTCGTCAGCAGAAGCAGTATCTATGAATTGATAGGGCAAACCATGAAAGTAAGTCGTTCCCTGATGTATCTCCGTCAAGCATCTTTCCAATGCAATGGCGGGAATACAATCCACCCCTATTATAAAATTATACATTTGCCTGGTTTTATCAATAATAATCAGCCCTATAGCAGGAATGCCACTGCCTAAAGAACAGTCTTTCACGATAAAATCATAACCGGCTTTACTCTTTAAAGCAAGAATCCGGTTGTATACAGCACTGCCTTTAAAGTAATCAAGGGGAATAGTGGGCGGCGTTAACTGCTTCCAATAAATTTCATTGATAACATATCTTTCAAGAATCTCACAAATGGCCTGCAACATAGCCTCTTTAGGTGAATTTCCTGAAGCCATACCATTGGAGCCCGTCATCAATAGCAAGAATTCTATCGGCAGGAAGACTTCTTTTTTATCTGCAACAGAATAAAACGGAATGGCAGTCAGTGTTTGTTTGTCCGACACCTTGGACAAAATGCTCCTTATGTCAGTGTCAGCAGAACAATCACAAAATCTTTTTAAATCTTCTCCTATATCCCCTACAAAATAATCCGGGGTTACTTCTTTCTCCTTTACATCATAAGAGAAACTATAACTGTTGAGGTCATTTTCATCTGCAATATCATACTCATTCCAAAAGGCATAACTACTGAATACTTTGCTGGCTGTCACTTTCTTAGGATCTAACAATAAACGGTTTTGCAAACGTTCTATAAACTCGGCATAGCCACTGGCCAAAGAGTACTCAAAAGAGCGCCCTTTCCCATTAGTGCCTATGTTCAGAGGCAACAAACCATTATTTCCAATCTTTACCCGGCAAGAATACAAGCCCTCCTGAAGCACGTGTTTCTCGCATAATAAGATACCGATATCATTCAATATATTTCTTATGTTATTAATGGTTTGTTCGGGTGGCAAAACTTTATATTGTTTCATCTAAATTGAAATATTTAGTTAGCATAGACTACGGATAGATTACAAGAAAAGACAAAAGTGGACATATTAAATATGTCCACTTAAGTTTGATATAGACTTAGAGGGGTACACCACCATCATCTATATACGTCAAGTCATGTCCGTTGTCCGGAACAGGAGCAAATACACTACGACCACCATTCACGTCAGCCATTTCTTCAGCTGTCAATTTACCTTCCAGTTCATTGATCATTGATTCTGTTTTCATAATCTTTAAATATTAAATTAATACTAAAAAACAATAGCAAAGGATATCCATTCTGCTAATTTCTTTGTCTATTCTTACCTTATGTAAATCCGGATTCTTATATCTCTCTTATTTGTCGGCAAAGTTAGCACACAACAATTTTTTCCGCAAAAAAACAAGTGGACGACACAAATCAGCAACAAAATGCTAATTTTCAACAACATAAGTTGAGAGATTTTCTTTTCAGGTGGACGAATCGATAAGAAAATTGCTATTCAGAATCTTGTTTGTCCACTGGTAAAGTAGTATATGGGAAGGGATAAAAAGTCAGAAATGCCCCCAAATCAACATCCCGGCCTAAACACAATTCACTTTTCAGTCTTTGCTTTTTCTTCAGGACCGAGTTCATTTTACATTGGAATACAGACATCAGTTCGGCAGAAGAAAAGCCGAGTTTGACAAGTACCGACAGCATCAGGTTATTTTCGTTCAAACCATATTCTTCTTTTAGCCGACTTACAAAGTTACCGAACAACAAATCCATATATGCAAAGACCAGGGATTTTTCTTTTTGAGTCATGTTTTCCACGATCAGTAGGTTCTTCTTTAGTTGTTCCAGAACGTAAATGCCGCCTGCACAGGAATCCTCCCGGATTCTTTTATTTTCATTGACCAGTATCTGGATTTTTTGTCGGAGTTGGGCGATCTGTTCTTTGGCCGATTCTTCATCATCCGTCAAATCACGGATCTTTTGAGCGTATTGCTCTATAATTTGTTCGTTTTCTTTTATGATCTTGAGACTTGTGGCGGCATGCGATTTAAGCCGCCTTCTGTAAATCCGCCTATATTGCTTTTTTATATGAGAATAGGAAACCAACCCGCAAGTGATGAGCATACAGAAGATGAAAGCACCCAGATACAATTCTTCGTGGTTTTTACACTCAAGCAATTCTTTTTCTTTTTGCAGACGTTCAACCTCGTGTTGCATAGCAGATATCTTGTCCTGGCAATAATCTGCTGTAAATGTGGTTAAAGAGTTAGAGTATAGTAATCCGCAAATAAGTAAAGAACAGGCAAATAGCAATCTCTTCATTTTCCGTAATCCATATCTATTTCAGATTTAGTAAACAAATGGGGAAAGTCGTTTATAGTAAACGAAGCCAATGTCTTTCTATTTAAGACTCCAAAGATACAAATATCTGTTTCAATAGTATACGGGACTAAGACGAATTTGCACAAGCTCTTCTTTCAAGACTTGCTTTGACAAAACCCGGATTTAGTAATATGTCAGAAACAATAGAACTCCAATATATGCTGAAGCAGAGTGTCTTGGGTACCTTGCTCCTGCTGTACCTCCATCTTTTTCATATTATAAAGTTGGCCCAATAATACCGCCGACTGTTTCTCACAAATGCGGGTATCGTGAACTTGCTCCATCCAGCAGACTGTCTCTCCCCAGATATCAGCAGAAAAGAAAGGTAAGATTTCTGCGGGAATAGTGTCCTCTTTAAACTTGCGGAATGTATCTATCAGAAAAGATAAAATGTTGGACATCATCTGTTTGCTACGTGAATGGGAATGAGAATGCCCGTTCCTGAAACGCAACAAACAATAATATCCCAACCATAAATAGACGGTAAAAGGTTCTAAAGGAGATTTTTCAATCCTCTTCCAATACGCAGCCAGGGCAACATCAAATTCTCCTAACATAGTATCCGTATCACTGCTGATATAGAATTTCTGGGCAAGGCATTCTACCACACATCCCCATTTTGCCATATCAACGCCACTTTGGGTATTATCTATCAGTCTCCGTGCCTCTTCCAACATCCGGGAAGCGTTTACAAAACAATCCGGATCGTCATAGAGCCGATACTGTCGGAACAATAAAAGAGACTGACACAATAACTCATCCAAAGAGTATTCTGCACATTCCATATATTGAAATTATTTGGATAGCAAAAATACAAAAATAAAGATTCATCCTTCGCTTTTATGTCCGCAAATCGGACTTTCTCAATACAAAAACAGGTAAAAAGAAGAAGATTCCGATGACGGACATCACCAATCCACCGATAGTACCTGCTGCCAACGGAAACCAGAATGCTTCTTTGTCCGTACCTACCATGAAGGGAATAAAGCCTAAGATGGTGGAAACAACCGTCAGGAAAATAGGAATAATTTTGGCATTCCATGCTTTAGTATAAGCTCGGAGGGCGGAAAGCCGAGGGAAACGGTGACGGATGCTGTTGTACTCGTTCAGAATATAGATGCTGGCATTCACCGTGATACCACACAACAGGACGAAAGAGGCAAAGCCGCCCTGATCGAAGTTCAGCCGGAACCAATAGAACGTAAGGAATACACCAATATAAGATACGGGAATGACAAAGATAATGGCGAGCGGCTGCTTCAAAGAATTGAACAGGATGCTTGTTGTGAAGAAAATGATGGCGATGACCACCAGCAGAAGTAGATATTGCTGGTTGTCCTTCTCGCCCCATGCCCAGTAATTGCTGTCCGACTCGGCAGTATAGCCCATCGGGAGGGTTTTGTTGAACTCTTCGAGGTCGCGCTTCTGTATTTTATTGCCCATTTCGTTGGAGCCGATATACTCGTATTGCAGGCAGAGGCGGTACTGTTGGCTCTCCTTGGCTATCTCCTGCGGCATCTGGCCTTTCTCCACGGTGGCCAGTTCGGAGAGTTTGTAATGCTTGTCACTGCCTACTCCGTAGGGGAAGAACTGCATGGCCCAGATGTCATAATCGCGGGACTGGCGAGAGGAAAGTTTGATTTTCTCCGTACCTTCCTCCGTCACCACCGAACCGATTTCCATGTTCTTGCCGAAGATGGGCTGCACAGCGGCAAAGAGAACGCGGGCGTCGATGTTTTCCTGCGCCATACGCTCCTTGTTCAGATTGAAGTAGAACTCCTGATAGTCGTCTTTCCACCAGGAGAACTCGGAGTTGATGAGTACTTCCTTGATACGGCGATGGGTCAGCAGCTGAGCTTTCAGCTTCTCGGCCCAGGCGTATAGCTCGTCGTAGTTGTAGCCGTACATCTTGATGCGGTAGGAACCGGCATTCTCGCGAACGTCATTGCTGAAACCTTGGTCTTGGAGGCCGTAGATGCCCCAGCTGCCACCGCCGAGTTCGAGGGCTTTGCTAATCATATTAGCCTTCAGCGTATAAGGGAAACCGCTGCTTTGGTATTGCTTCTTGAAATAGACGTTGATACCGGCGCGGCGCGGACTGTAGATGGAGGTATGGAACTGCTTGATTTCCTTGAACTGGCTCAGGTAGGTCTCCATGCGTTTCATCAGCGTGTTCATCTGTTCGAGGGTGCTGCCGTTGGGAAGGTTGGCAGTGGCATAGAGAACAACTTCTTCGTTGCGGGTGAAGTAGCTGCCTTCGTACACTTTCTGTATGAAGAGGCGCAGGCTGCCGCCCAGGGCCTTGTCGACGATGGGTTTCACAGACTCTTTATAGGTGGGGGAACCGAGGCTTTGATTGTAAATCTTCTCCCATTTGCCTTCACCTTCCAGTTTCTCGGGCAAGAGGAAGACGGGGAGGCCGAAGCCGAACAGCAACAGCAGGCACACCGCCCAACGCCAGCGGCAGAGGAAGCGGATAAGGACGGAGTAGAAGCAGGTGAAGCGGACGGGGAGGCGCCTGAAGAACCGGGTGAACGCAGGGAAAGGGATGCTGCGTTTCGCCTTGAATGACACTTTCCGCAGCCCTATCTTCTCGATCATGGACGGCACAAAGAAGAGGGCCACAAGCAGAGATACTGCCAGATTAATGATGACCACCGCAGCAAAATCCTGCAAGTTGAGCCGTATCTTCTCGTCAAGGAAGAAGATGATAACCAGTGCGCCCATCGTGGTGAGCGTTGCCGCCAGCACGGACATAAAGGCTTTCAGGTTGCGACGGTGCATGATGTGGTCCGTCATCACGATGGTACTGTCTATCACCAGATTCAGCGAAACGGTGATGCCGGCCAAAGAGTAGAGCTGCATCTCCAGTCCGAAAAGGTAATAGAAGATTAGTGCCACGGCAATGTTCACCGCCAAGCTGGTGACAATAAGGAACAGATATTTCAGGCGACGAGTGATGAGCCAGACGAACACAAGCAGGATGAGCACCGTCAGACCGGTGCGGAAATAGATTTTGTCGAGTTCCTGGCGGATATATTCGGTGGCATCGTAGCTGGTGTGAATCTCGTAACCGGCAGGGAGCACAGCGGTGATGTCCTTCATCTCATCCATAACGGCATGACTCAGTTGAAGCTGATTGGCCGACTCCTCGGCAGTGATGGAGAGGTAGATGGAGTTCAGGCCGTTGATGCGGTAGTAGCTTTGCGGTTCTTCCTCCATGCGTGTGGCTGTCACCAGCTCATCGAGGTGGAGAAGCTTGCCATTAGCGGTGGTTACGGTTATTTCAGCGGGATCGAAGCGACCGGTGTTGCCCTCGGGCACCAAAGCAAGGCGTATCCACTGCGCACTACCATCGGGCACGTCGACGTTGTGTGTACCCAGAAACTCTTTCTGATAGTGGCGCTGCACAGCCCGGCTGATGTCGGAGAGGGTTACACCGAGCAGACGCAATTGTTCGCTGTCGTACTCCAGTCTCCATTCCATCGGGGTGGCTCCGCTCAGTTCTACTTTATAGATGCCGGAGAGGCGCGCCAGTTGCGGCTTGATATGCTCTTCGGCGTACTGCTGTATCAGGATGGGCGTAGAGGGGGCATTCAGGGTGAAGGACATAAAGGGGCGGGATGCCTTCTCGTCGGGCACTTTCATCCGGATGATGGGGTAGCTCACACCGTCGGGAAGCTGCGGCCACGTCTGCCGGATGACGGTGGAAGCCTCGAAACGCACGGCATCCAGATCGGCATGCTTGTCCAGTTCTACGGTGATACTGCCGAAGCCGTTGCCCGAAGTGGAGTTCAGCTTCTTCACACCGCGGATGCGGGCCAGCATGGATTCGAGTTTGCTGGTCACCTCCATCTCTACCACGCGCGATGAAGTGCCGGGCATATTGAAGCCCACCGTGAAGCCGGGCAGGCTGCGCGAGGGGTTCAGCTTGACAGGAAGCAGCGGTATCAGTGCTATACCCACCAGAGCCAGGCAGACGAACGTCACGATGACGGTAAAGGAGGAAGCTTTATTCATTTATTATCTCATTATTATACCAACAGGTATCCGGTTCATCATCTGTCATAATCAAACTTCTCGGAAAGCGAGAAACCCGATGCGAAGTCGTGAAGTGTCAACTTACGTATCTTGTAATAATTCAGCCAGTAGTCCTGCAAGGCGGAGATGTAATTGCGCTGTGCTTCCTGCTGGCGGTTCAGCGAGAGGGTGAGGCTGCTGATATCAGCCTTGCCGATGATGAAGCGCTGGCGCGTTTCGTTGTAGGCCAGAATGGAGAGGTCGAGCGCTTCTTCGGCACTCTTCACCAGGTCCTGCTGCACGTTGAAGTCGGACACGGTCATGATGACTTCCTCTTCAATACTGATTTCGCTCTGCCGGGCGGAGGTTTTGACAACGTTCAGATTGTTCTTTGCCATATTATATTTTCCCTTCCGCACGCCCCAGTCCACCAGCGGGATGGAAACACTGACCGATACCATCTCCTGTTGCATAGGACTCTTGTATGCCTCGCCGAATTTCTCGGCCACCTGGTTGAAGCCCACGCTGGCGTTGATGCTGGCGTTGAAGCGCGATTCTTTCTTCGTCTTGTCCACATTCTGCTCCGCTTCGAGCACATCCTGCCTCACTTCCAGGAACTGGGGATTATTGCTCTGTGCCGCCGCCAGCGCCTCGTCCACCGGAATGGTGAGCTGCTGCGGGCGGCCCGGAAGCACAATTCTTATCTCGGTATTCTTCTCCATGTTCAGGAAAGATGCCAGGGAGAAGGTGGCACGCTTCAGCGCGCTGGTGGCATTCTGCAATGTATTGCGGGCATTCACCACGTCCAGCTTTAGCGTCAGCAAGTCGGCCCGGCTGATGGCGGCTATCTTCAGGCGCTGCATACCGATGCGGTAGAGGGTATCGGTAGAGGCAACATTCTCCTTGGCCAGATCGTATTCGGCCTGCGCCATGGCGAGGGCAAAGAAATAAGTCGTAGCCTGCTCGGACACTTGCTCGGCATTGTAGATGAATTCTTTCTTCACCTTCTCGTACTTCAGCGGTTCAATCTTGCGCTCCCATCGGAAAGGGTTGTACCCCACCAGGCTCTGCGAATAGCCCAGGCGGACGGGGACGCTGGTGAACTGGGTATACTTGTTACCGCCGAAGCTTCGCATGTATCCCAGCTCCGTGTCCAGATAGAACGTACCGCCGGTCAGGTCCAGATTCTGGCGGATGGCCAGGTTGCCGTAGGCATAGAAGGACTGCTGGCTGCGATAGATGTCAAGATCCTGCTCGGAGTCGTAACGCTTGGTGATGTCGCGGTTGTATTGCGCGGGCGTCATGTTCAGCGTCAGGCTGGGCAGTCGGTTTGCCTTGTACGTACGGTACTCCCAGTAGCCGGACAGGTACATGTTCTTGGTGCGGAAGGCTTCCAGCGAACTGTCATTAGCCAGCGCAATGGTTTGCTGCAAGTCCAGCGTGACGCGCTGCTGGGCAAATCCTGTTGTGAGACTCAGACTCACGAGTAATACAAGAATTTCTTTCTTCATAATCATTTACTTTCTTTTATGCCGCCGGGGAACTCGTTTCCGGCGACACGCCGGTAAATAAACCAGTATATCAGCGGGATGATGAATAGACTGACCAACGTCCCGATAAACATCGCCCCAATCATCGCAATGGAAAGCGGCTTCTGCAACTCCGACCCCATGTCGAACGAGAACAACAGCGGCACCATGGCAAATATTGTAGTAAGCGACGTCATAATGATAGGCCGGAGCCTGCGACGCCCTGCCTCGTGAATGGCCGGAAGTAAGGGCATACCTGCCTTCCGCAGCTCATTGATAGCATCCAGTTTCAAGATGGAGTCGTTGATGATGATACCGCACGTCACAATCAGTCCGATGGCCGACATCAGGTTCAGCGTATGCCCGCACACCCACAACAGCAGCAGGGCAAACGCTACGTCTATCGGTATCTCCAGCAACACGATGAGCGGCTGCACAAAACTCTCGAACTGCGCGGCAAGGATAAAGTACATCAGTAAGATGGAAATGAAAAGAATCACTACCAGCTCGTCCATCATCTTCCGGTTGGAAAAGAAACTACCTGAGAAGGCTGTGTCCCAGTCGCCCGTGCGGTCCGCCGCCTGCTTCACCTGCGCCATCAGCTCCGGAGCACGGTCCACGTCGTAGAAGCGGAACGGAATGTACTCGCCGTTGCGTCCTGCCGTAATCGTCTTCAGGTCTTCGGCGGGACGCACCTTCACCAAGTCGCGCAGCGGGATGTATTCCACCTTTCCCCGGTCGTCGGGACGGGTCGGTATCAGCGTTGTCTGCAATACGTCGTTCACCGTCTGCTCCTCTCCCACTATACTGATAGGCAGATACTGCTGGTAAGAGTGGAGCATCGCCACGCTGTTCTCCTTGAAGGCAGTCTTCAGCACCCTGTAAAGTTCGTCGTACGAAACGTTGTACAGCAACAGCTTCTCCTGCAGAATACTTATATTCAGCTGGTTCTCGAAGGCGATGCCCGTAGGCGCTATACCCGTCAGCCCCGTAAACTGCTGTTCCAATCCGCGCAACTCTCCGGCCACCGGCGCTTTCTCCTTGTTGCGGGCATAGAGTTCGGCCACCACATCGGCCTCGCCCGTCACAAACAGCTTCTCGAACACTGTCTCCGGAGGAGAGAAGGACACCACCGCCAGCGGATATTCCTCCTTCAAGCGTGCGTATATCTTCTTCTGCAAAGGAGCAATCTCCGCCGGCTCAGTCGTCTTGAAGTACAGTTCGGCTTCCGAGGAAGAAAGAGCCTGCTCGCGGTTCAGCAGATAGTCTTGCTGGCCCACGGCGGCAGTCTGCTCTACCGTCTCGTCCCGCAATTCCTGGAACAGAGCATCCACCCGATGGCGGTTCTCGTCCACATGGATATTCTCGTTCCATTCCACACGGGCTATCAGCTCGTTCTGGTCTATCTCGGGCATACGCTCCTTGCCGATAAAATAGAAAAGGAAGACACAAAGCGGAACGGAAACAATACAGAAAATGACGCTGACCGTTTTATGGGCAAATATCCAGTCTATGCCCGCATCGTAGAAACGGTCCAACGTATGCTCCTTGAACGGATTGTTGATACGAATGCGCGAGAACCACGACTTGCCACGCAACCCCGTGCGATAGACCAGCATGTAGAGCACCGGCAGCAACATGATGCCCGTAAAATAAGATACCAGCAACCCCACCGTCACGGCAAATGCCTGGTCGTAGAACAGTGCCCCGGCAATGCCACTCATAAATATCAGCGGCACAAAAACGGCAATCGTCGTCAGCGACGAACTGAGCATCGGCGTCACCACCTCGCTCGTACCTGCCACGCAAGCCCGCCGCAACGAATAGCCCCGCTCGCGGTATTGCGAAATATTCTCCGTCACAATGATGCTGCTGTCAATCATCATACCCAGCGCCAGAATCAATCCCGACAAAGAGATAATATTGAGCGACATCTTGAACAGATAGAAGAAGAGGAAACAGATGACAATGGACACCACCATGCTCAGCCCGATAATGAACGGCGACTTGACATCGCCCAGGAAGAGCACCGCCACAATACAGATAAAGAGAAAACCCAACGAGAGATTCTGCTGCAAATTAGAGATGGTATAGTCCAGCAACTCTGTCTGGTTGCGGCTGATACTGAAATCAATGTCCGGATATACCGTTTTAAAGTAGTCCATCGTACGGTTGATGGCGAGCTTCATGTCGTCCATGTTCTCGTCGGCCTGCTTGATGACGGCGAGGGTTACCGCACGCTTGCCATTGCTCATCGACACCCCCTTCTCCCTGGCAGGCACAATGCCCACCCTACAGAAATCGCCCAGGCGGATGATGCGGCCTTCCTTACGCAAAAGGATATTTTCCACATCTTCTTCCGTACGCAGCAGGGTGGAGAATTTGATGTTATACTCGTAGTAGCCGTCGCGCACGGTCATGCTGCCCGGCTCTACATTATTCTGTGCCAAAGTGTTTTCAATGTCTTCGATGGAGAGTCCCAGCACAGCCAACTTGTCCGGGTCGGGCACAATCTGCAGCTGGCGTTCCAGCAGACCGGTCACATCGACCATTGCCACTTCGGTCAGTTGTTCGATGCGACGCTTGATGACGTTCTCGGCAAACTCGCACAGATCGAGGAAAGCACGCTCGTCGGTCTTGCCGTAAGCGCTGTCGCTCTTCAACGTCAGGTTGAGGTAGAAAACCGGGATGTCCGTGGCACTGGCCTTTATCACCTTAGGGCGGTCGGTATCTTTGGGCAGGTAGTTCATGGCAGCGTCTATCTTCTCGTTCACCTCGATGAAAGCCAGGTCGGTATTCGTGCCGTAGTCAAAGCTCAGACGGATGATGCCTGCTCCGTCACGCGTCTCACTATTCATGTCTTTCAGCTTTGCCACCTGGATGAGCTGCTGCCGCAACGGCTTCACCACCGTATTCTCCAACTCACGTGCCGAAGTGTTTTGTGCCGTCACCTGAACCGTAATCTCCGGGATGGCAATATCGGGCAGCAAAGACACCGGCAAAGTGAAATACGTCACCAACCCGACGATGAAACATGCCGTAAACGCCATCAGCACGGCAATAGGCCGCTGTATCAAGAACTTTACCATCTTTCAAATTATGAATTAAGAATTGAAAAGTTGAGAATGAAGTTCTCAATTTTTAATAATCGTGACCGGCGCCTCATGGGCCAAGTTCACATTCCCCGTCACGATTACCGTATCTCCCTCTTTCAAGCCATCGGCTACACTGTAGCTTTCGGCATTTTCCAGTCCGGTCTGCACGTAGTTCCACTGCGCTTTTCCATCTTTCAGGGTAAACACTACCTGCTTTCCCGAGCGCAGCACGACGGCACTCTTCGGTATCACCAGCTGTTCGCCCAGAGAGCGATGCACGTTTACGCGTACATTCATGCCGCTGAACAGTTTTCCTTTGCTGTTCACCACGGCCTTTACCTTTACCATGCCTTTATCGTCTACCAAGGGATTGATCTGCGTGATGCGTCCTTCTTGTTTGGAAGCCGCATCCGAGTAGGGAGTGACAATTACTTTATCACCATTCTTTATTAAGGGAAGTTCGCTTTCCAACACCGTGAAATCGGCCTCCATGCCTTCCGTTCCCACAATAGTGCAGAAGACATCCGAAGTGTTTGCCGCATTATAAGGCTTGGAGAAAAGGTTGGCTACCACACCGTCGAAGGGTGCAGTCAGTGTGGCATGTTCTTCTTCGTACCGGGCAAGTTCGTATTGGGAGAGACATTGGTCGTAGCCACTCTTTACACGAGCCAGCTGCATGATGTCAGCAGGAACTTTGGAGTTGTCGTCTGCCGGATAACCCTGACCTATCAATACATCCTGTAAGTCGAGTTTAGCTTTATCGAGTGCGTCCTTGGCCTGCGCCGTCTTGTTGGTCAAGCGGAATTTATCCAATTCAGCCAGCTTCTGGCCTTTGCGCACGTGGTCGCCATTCTTCGCGTAAATGGATGCTACGACTCCTGCCGTCTCAAACCGCAAGTCGGCTTGCACTCCGGCAACCACCTTTCCGTTGCTCACCAGTTCGTGGTCGAAGGTCTGACGTTTCAACGTCTGTACGGTTACCTCATTGTTCTCACCCGGCAGTACGGTTGCTACTCCTTCTTCGGCATCTGTTTCTTTCTTGGCGCCGGAACAGGCAGTCAGTAAAGCAACCGCTATACATAGCAGGTATCGATAGTTCTGTGTTTTCATATTTACGCTCAATTATTGATGTACAAAATTAGTCGTTTCAAAGATACAAACCAGCATTTATATATGGACAAATCAGACAAACTATTTTGTAGCTATTTTACTCATTATGAAGGCAGTCTGTTTTTTCCCACCCTTTTTTATATGGACAAAAACAGGCTGCTGCCTCATCAAGGGACTGTAATAACCACTACCGGATTAGAGTCTTCCGTCAGTGTCTTCAGCACCGCCAGTTTTTCATTTTCAGCTTCTTCAGGATGTTCTTCCAGCCATCCAAGCACTTTATCCGAACCGACAATCGTTCCATATTCCCCCTGCATACTGCAAGTTTTGGGGTGGAAAGGCATAAAACCTGTCAAGTCATCCGTTACACCCTCTTTCTCTACATACATACGGGTGGTACCGGCTTTGCGGTCATAAATGCCGTTGAAGGCTTCCGGTTCGTCGGTATATAGTCCGCGCGTACATTGAAAGAACACATTATTATCCGTTTCAAAAACAGCTCCTACCAACAAACGCGATTCATTGTCTTTCGAATCCGTACGTGCCTCTGCTCCCCAATGCCATTTGCCGGTATGGAATGCAATGTGAGGTTCCAGCCCATTACGGTTTACCGTATAGACCGTATCGTTGAAGCTCTCTTTAAACCGAACCTTCCCATCATTCTTCCACAAGAACGGATGACCACTGATAGCAGCCGACTGGCTACCGTCCTTGAATATGGTAAGTACAATAGCAGAAATGCCCTGTTTCTTGATAGATATGCTTTCTATATCCCGCACTTCCTTTTCCGGCAGAACGGGAAACAGACTGGGAACCGTATCTATCTGCTCACCGGCCTCATTAAATAGCAACAGAGCCCGTGCATTATATCCCATAGCAATATTATTGTAATGCCCTATGATTAATGAATCCGTAAAAGCGAAATCACCGGGTGCAGCAGGAGGAGTCGGTATCGTTACTTTTCCCCGATAATTGCCTTGCACATCATACTTCTGTAAAGTGCTCGGAGCACGCTGGAAATAAAGCAGCCCGTCTACGTCATTGTAAGTGGCCGAAGCATAAGAATAAGCTTCCGGATCATCGCCGGTATGCCCTACCTTACTTATGAACTGCCCGGTGGTTTTATCAAAAACGAAGCAATCCTTGCGAGAAAAGACGACTATATATTTATCCAGCAACAATATATTCGGATTTCCCCCAATCAGGCACGAATCCGTAGTTTCCAAAGGTACATAGCGCACATCATTACCCAATTCGGAGAGTTTCAACTCGGCAGGCTTCTCCATAGCTCCTGCCACATCAATAGAGCATAGTCCTTCAACCGTAGATTGCGGAGTACCGGAACAAGCCGCTGCCAGGCAAGCAAAGCATGCAGCATATAGCCAATCTTTCTTCATGATCTTGTGTGTTTTTTGTTCAACTTTCATAATATCTCCACAAATAAACTAAATTATTTAGTTCCAGAACTATTTTACATCGTTAAATTACTAAAATGGCGTAGTATTACTTAGCTTTTCTACTTCTTTCCGCATTTGGCGGATAGCTGTAGAGTGTACCTTCGGTTCCTTTGTCAAGACAATCCGTTTCATCTCCTCAAACCTGTCCGGCTGCTCAAAACCCGGTTCTGTATAAAGTTTCGCCAACAGATAATATGGATAAATACGCCCCGGCAAGCGATGCGTGGAACGGACAAACCAATCTTCCGCAGCCGGATAATCTCTCGTTTGCTGACAATTCTTACCCAGAATATTCAGTATCATCGGATCGCAACTCCTTTTCAAGGCCTCTTTCAAAATACGATTGGAAACTTCAAACTTCTGCTGTTTATGCAATCCATGCCCGTATTCGAATAAAAAAGCTGCGCGGTTTTTCAACAAAGGATAAATACGCCCATAGTCTTTTTCTGCCGATTGATATGCCCCCGCGTTATATAGTACCTTTGCATTCATCCACTCCCGGCAAGCCTGCTCACTCCGTAAATCATCCTTTAAACGGAAACAGCCGATTGCACCTATCAATACAGCCAATCCCAACCATTCCCAACGGCTACCGCCCGATACGCACGCCCAAAGCAGCCCTCCTAATGCAACAATAAATACTGGAAGCTGTAGAGGATAAGAAGAAAAAGAGAAAACCATCAAAGAAAGAATGGCTCCACAAGTACCATAACGCCCTTTCCTGACTCCTATATATAAGCAAACAAAGACAACGGCCAACAAACCTAAAGCCCGAGGAATGCCAAGTTCCACCGCCGCCTGCAAATATTCATTGAAAGCATACTCAGGACTTCCCGCCACACGTTCTTCCCACGGTTCATAATCGCCAGATGAAAAATAAGCCTCTTGCGCATCTCCATACGCCACCGCGAAGTTATCAATGCCATGCCCCGTTAAAGGCTCCTCTGCAATAGCACGACAAGCCATTTTCCACATGAACAACCGTCCGCGTGCAGAATCGGCCTTCAAGGCGAACAGCAGGCAACCGGTCAGCACTAAGACACACAAGCCCCCGGTTGCAGCCATCACCATCCACCTTCCATGAAACAACCACATCTTATGGAGATACCCCCTCCAATTCGTATGACAACTGTATACCCATAAGCACGAGGCACCCGCCGCCGTCCAGGCCGAACGGCTCATACCCGCAGGAAGTACACAAAGAATAAGCAATGCCACTCCACCTGCAATTGCGCGCTTCACCTTGCCGCCAGCCAGCCATTGATGCAGACATATCGGAAGTATCATTGCCAAATATCCCGAATAGGGTCCCGGATTGAAGAAAGAACCCGTTAGTGCATACAGAGAATGACGGGATGCTACACAGCCATAAAGCTGGCACAAGCCCCAAACGGCTTCAATACCGCCATAGCACATCAAAGCCCACGAAACAATCCCCGATAATTCATGGTTCATTCCGGATGACATAAAGAAACATGCCGCTAAAATCAGCCCCGATGCACACATAGCCATCTTGTCAAACCAGCCCCATTGCCCCACTGTATCTGCTACAGGAAGGTCCAAACGTGCCACACAAACAAGAGAGAACAAGGCACTGACAGCAATTATCAGCAAACTATACACAATATATTTTCCCGCAAGCCCCACCATCGTCATTCCTCCGTCAATACCAATATACCTCATTATCCTCTTCGAACAAAAAAGGACGTGGAGCACCGGCCCAATCACAGTTCACAGGCTTTATTATCAGCAGCGCATTCTTCGGCACACCGGAATAACGTACCGGTTTACCTCCATACTGGCATCCCAGACTCTTCCAGCCACCATCCACCCAATAAAACAATTCATACTGTATCGCGTCCCAGCAGTCATTATCCATATAAGGGCAGAAACCAATGCGTGACAAACGGCCGGTTTCTCCTAAATCTATATCCACATAATGAGCCGATATTTCCCGGTTATATCCGGTGGAAGGCCATTCGTCCCAGATATTATCCGCAGTTTCCCCAAGCGGAGAGACCGGCAATTCATTCAGGAAACGGGCTGACAGCCGCCGTTGCCCGCCGTCGGACATACGCTGAAAGAAGCGCAAGTCGCCCAAGGACAAACACCCGTGCGGAAGATGCATCCGCACATAGCGAATGGAGTCTGTCTGTCCTATTTCCATGCTGATGCTGTGCATCTCCATCCTGTCGGGAAAGACACAGAGTGTATCCTTCCACTTCCCTTCCTGCAAGGCACCCACAAGCACCGTCCCCGCAATATCCGGATGATGAACACGAGATTTAGGATAAAAATTGGCACCCAAAAACTGGTTACTCACCACGTCGTGCGTTTCCCGCGAAGGTACAAGTACCCGGCTTTTGCCGTCATCCTGCAATAGGAAAGGCATCCCCGCCGCATGCAAATAACCTTTTCGGAAGTACATGGGGAGATATACCACTCCCCTGCCCATGCCCTTAAATACAGCCTGTCCACCCTCAATCTTCCCCCATTGCACCGGTTGCCACTGCTCATCGTTCATCACACACAGGTAGGCATACTTCATCCCTTCGGGAACGTCGGGCAGTTCTACCCGTACATTCACCGTATCGAAATACTCGTGCGACACATCCTTTTTCCGGAAGATGCGGAACAGGGTAGGGACATCCTCCGGGCGCATATCCTTATCGGCAGCCGGACCGTCCAGATAATAGCGGTATGTATTACGGTATACTTTGGGCAGACGGAAGCAGCCCCATATCTCATCGAAAGTGCGGTTGTTGTAAATCCGCTTATATTTCCACCTGTCTTCATCCCAGAAAGGCTCAAAAGCGTATGACCTCCCATCCTTCAACAGCACATTCCACGAATGAGCCTTATTGCGGTTTCCCCATGCCGGAACAAAATCGGTGGCAGCAGCCATCCCAAGCGAAGTAAGCAGCAATGTATTGTACCAGCAGCGGTGTTCACAAAGCCCCTGCCCATAACATTCAAACTCCGAAACGCTCAGTAGCTGCCGTTCCTTCTGTCCGAAAGGTACATGAATCAGGTGCCGATAAAGATAGAGCAACGAGTCGACTTCCTCCGTCATGTCCTTGCCCGGCTGCGTAAAGAACTTTCCGTGATGCCGGGCATAGAACACCTGTCTGGCGCTGTCTATCAGAATCCCATTGGCTTGCCGGTAAGGAAGAATATATTCACAAAAGTCATCAAAGGAGCAGTCACGGGTATAGACATTCTCGCGCCATGCGTTGAAAGCCTGGTCTATCTCCGTTATCAGGCGGGAGGCCGGCAGCGAAGTCAGATCCAACAATCTGCCATCGGGAATATCAGCCCGGCTCCGGCTGAAAGCTCCCGGCATATTGACAAGCAGGAAGCGGGCGGCAGCATACTTCTGCCGGTCATTCCTGTAATGTTCCAGCACATATTCCCACTCCGGCCTATGTTCCCCGGCCGCATCCAGTACTTGTTCCAAAGCCATATCATTCCGGCAAGACAGAAACATTGCCATCAACAAGCAAATACAGCCCATCAGCCAACCATTCATAATTCCTTTCATTCTATTCTTTTTAAAGTCCGTTTCCAGCGCATGTTCCCATCCTCCGGGTCTTCCGACTTCCATATCCGCCATGCCCTGCCTACAATAAATGTCTCCGGCAACAGTCCCCAATAGCGGGAGTCCTGCGAGTTCACGGCCTTATCGCCCGCCATGAAATAATAATTCTCGCAAAAACAGTATTCTGAAATCACGCTGTCGCCCAGCAGTACCCGTCCACCTGCATCCACCCGCAAATGGCTATCCTGTTCCCGATTGATCAGAGAACGATAAAGCAGCCACGCCCTGAAATCCATTTTCACCACCTGCCCCTTTGCGGGTACCACCAACGGACCGAACTCCTTGATGGTCCATCCCAGTTCTTCATTCCATGGGTAAGTTCCCATCACAATACCCGGCACCCCACTGTCCGGCAGTTGCGCTATTCCCTTCTGGGCCTCCAGGCATCCCACAGGTTCATTCAGCCCGCGTATTCTGTAGAATCCGTTTCTTATCTCCAACGTATCGCCGGGGATGGCCACGCAACGCTTCACGTAATACTTCATCACGTCGAAAGCAATGCTGTCCCACCGATGGGGCTGATAAGGGAAATTGAATACAAGCACATCCTCCCTTTTGAAATCCCGCCAACCGGGCATGCGGCGTATCGTCACCTCCTTCCGGTCCAATGCCGAAAGCACATCGAACAACCTCGCACCGGCAGAACATTTATCCACCAGGATATAGTCACCCGGCAGCATGGCAGGTTCCATCGAGTCGGAAGGAATCCTGAAAGAAGTCACGACGAACACCTGCAACACAACCAGTATCGCGGCAAGCAGGCACAAATAGAAAGCCAGGTTCACAATCCCATTCAGCCACTTCGGCATCTGTTTCAGCTTCTTCGTCATAGGGTTTCCTTACTTATTTTGCATTTCCGCTTATTTTCAGAACAATGGGAGAAGTATCTGCATTGCAATATACGGTTATCGTCTTGTTGAAATGTTCGGGATGATCGGCTTTATAAGTCACTTCCAAAGCAATATCCTTGCCCGGTTGCACGGGCTCCTTGGAATAGGATACGGAAGTACAGCCGCAAGAAGTGTTCACATGCTCAACAACCAATGGTTTATTACCCGTATTCTTCAAAAAAAAAGTCGCTTTTTGCTCTTTTTGCCAGTCAAAATCACCCAAAGATATAAAATTGCTATCCACCTTTACTTCTGTTTGAAGATTGATACTTTTACTGGTATTCACATTTTTTCCTTGAACAATATTTATATACAATTCCTTTACCTTAGGATTATATATAGGATTGCCCATTGCAATAACTTTATTATCTCGATTTAGCAAGAAAGTTTGTAATTGAATATCCGTAGGAAATCCATTTAGCCGGTCGAAATTATTGTTTGTATCAATGAAAAGAGGATAATCAAAGCCTGTTTTTTTCAGAAAATGAATTAAATCATTGGTAGCTTTTGATTGGAAAACAAAAACAAAAGGAATATTACCATGAGACATAGAATCCATCTTATATATAAAATCTTTCCACTCTGGTAATCGCAATTTACAACTCATGCATCCTATTGAATCGACATAACACAAAATAGTATACTCGCCTTTCTGCAAAGACATTTTTCGTGCCCCCCATTTTCGGCTATAACTAATAAAAGAGGTATCTTTAGGGAAAATAATCTCACGATTTTGCCAATAAGAGATTGTACGCAAGATTCTTTCGTGTTCTGCATTTTTACATGAAAATAGCAAGACAACCATAAAAATAGGAATCAAATATTTCATTTCCGCAAATAGTATTTCAGAATTACAGGATTATCGTCGTCCTTTAACTGCTCCATTTTCTCTATTTCATCTATCGTCATTAAATCAACATTCACTAATTCCGGTATATGATAAGCATCACAAATAGTCATTAATACATTATCAATAATTGCAAAGCAGGGCGGCATTATAAAAGGCTTCCCATCTTTTAGCAAGAAACCTTTCTTCTTCTTTCTATTATATATATAATTTCCCCCCAGTCCTACTCGTCCCTTAGCAAAATGAATATATACATAGTCATCATTAAAAAACTTCACCAAAGGAACTATAAAGTCATTGTCCCGTATATATTGGCTTCGTTCTTGCATCTCTTTTAATAAGGCATCTCTTTTCTTATCGGGCTTTGTACCCTTTGCTTTTGTTCTTTTACCAGCAGCAACCCCTGGAAGTTTATTTTCCTTTATCTCGGCATTTCCAAAGTCAAGAAAAATAATCGGGACAAGTGTCTTATTTATCTCGTCAATCCGATAAAAATAATAATTAATACCTTTGGGAACAAAGTAAAAATCATTTCCAATTTTATGGAAGCAATCCCTATCCATTGTATTTCCAGAAGATATCGTTCCATCATAAACCGCCATATGCGATTGCTGTGTTTCTGTATTCACAAAAGTAACTTCCTGATTTACCCAAATTGAAGGTATTGAGAATATATAATCATCTACATCCAAAGCCATCAATGCATCCACAAAGAACTCCGGATTTATTTTTTTTATAGAAATTAAATCAAAAGCAGGAGTATAAGTGTAAATCACCCCATATGGATTCAGCAAATCAATTCCATTTAAAAAAGGATTGAACTTCATATCGATTGCCATATAATATTCCTGCGGTCCCTCACCTTTCATTTTTTTTGAACTTCCGATAAATTTTCCATCACCAGAGAAAGTCACTACTATTTGATCTCTACCATACACAGCATAAATATCCATATCCTTATCATACATCGCTTTTCTGTAAGCACCTATCAAAGAAGAATCATTCGTTTCTAAAGGTACAATTTCAATCTTCTCTATAAATGACGAAACATCCGAAGATACTTCCTGTAGCTCAATAGGAATATTTTCAATCTCATTATTTCTTTCCGAGTTATCCAATGAACACGCACCAGCAATAGCCACCCCCAATATAATTACTATATTGTTCACAAAAACATATTTTCTTAAACACATTTTCTTAAAGTCCATAAATAAATTTAATTATTAGCACACAAGAATATGTCAAAACTTTGACAAGTGTATCATTCTGTCATTTTAAGCGCAGTGAAGAATCTCTTCTCTCATCATAAAGGAAGGAGATTCTTCAAGCTAAAGTTCTCCAAATGGCAGAATGAAAACTAATTTTAGTTTTGATACACTTTCTAATTTAGTAGAATTAAAGCAATCCAACCATTTCACTAATGCAAACAAGGAGAATCACAAGAATAGGATGTATATCCACAAAAAGCGCAATCATCATAACGAATAAACCAACTCACATAGCAATCTCCCGATGCAGCCCAACAAGCGCCACTTTCACTTCCACATGTAACATCAACTTCTGGCAATTCATAGCGAGCCAATGCTTCCACATTGGCCAACATCAAGTTCGACATCGTTTCCATTCTCTGTGACTGATAAATATTGTAGCCCGCAAATGTTGCAACTACAGCGACCATCAGAATCGCAAAAAGTTTCTTTCCCATTTTTTTTCTTGTTTTTATGGGTTAATATAAAGTTTATTCTTTCCGTAATCTATTCTTTCAACGGAGAAACAAACGTATTGCTTCTTAAGATTAATTCCGTACCTTTGCCTCGACCTCCTTTCTTGGTGGGTTACGGAACGGGCGGTTCATCATGCACCAACAAGACGTTCACCGCCCGTTCCTCTCCATCCATATTTTTACTTTTTTATTTCATTCTATATTCAATTATCGGCTCATCCTTATTCACATCCGTAGCAAGGATGATGCCCTTTTCTTCATTCACGGATATGTCATAAACATGGTGGTCCGACACATATTTGCGAAGCAGTTCTATTTTTTCATGTGAAACCATATCAGAATAGGATTATCTTCTTCGTTAAGTTGTTTTGCAATGTAATGTTTCATATATTGAAAATATAAGTAGTAGTTTTTGTATAAACTAAGCCATAATCAAAGCCAACCGTTTTAGTACACGTCACTCTATATGTTTTCCAATTGGTTCCTATAGTCCCTATAACATATTCCGAATCATCAGCCAACGCTTCCACATTAGCCAGCATCAAGTCCGACATCGTTTCCATTCTCTGTGACTGATAAATATTGTAGCCCGCAAATGCTGCGACTATAGCGACCATCAGAATCGCAAAAAGTTCCTTTCCCATTTTTTTCTTTTTTTTATGGGTTAATAGTCCGAATTCATTTCAGATGTAATATCTGGATAGTCGGGTTTTCGTTCGGGTTCTCATTTTCCTGCCAGGTAACAAATGTATTATCCTGTGTTACAGAAGTTTTCCTACCAATTCCACTATCATCAGAATCATTCACCATTCCTCTCCCTATCCAATATTCGCCAGTCTCTTTTGAATAGACGAATATTCTTAAATCATCAACAGAAGACCAATAGGTCGCCCATATCCACCTTTTTCCTTCCAGATATGTTGTTCGTATAAAATCCTCTAAGTGTTGCAAAGATACAGTTTTCTTATAATTATGCTTCAAATTAGGTTTCATTCTAAAAGGATATTCAACAGAAAGTTCCTGATTTTCAAAATTATACACCACATTATCAAAATTCGGAGCCATAAAACATATTATATCTTCATAAGAACATAATTCCCATTCAGAAGTTATATAAACAAGATGATTGCCGTCCCTTTTTACTAAACACACCATTCCTTGACCGGACTCGTCCACATGATAAATCCCCGCCTCGGGTTCATCCAAACCGGAATTAGACAAAATAAATCCACCTTGAGGACATATCTTAAAATCATCAGGTCTCATTTCTAATTTCACTGTTTTCAGATACTTTCCTTCCGGAGTATAAAACAAAATAGCTTTCTGACCGGAAGACAGAACTGCAATCTGATTCTTTCTGTCATCATACTCAAATTGGCTGATATAGCCGTATTCGCCCGGTCCCTCGCCTTTCCCGGATATTTTATTAAGGTATTTACCATCTCTGCCAAATCGCCATACCGTCTGTTGTTGTCCATCAAAAAGGAATATATCGCTCCGGCTTATTGCCATATCCGTAATTTTACCAATCAGACAACTATCCGTTGTCTCTAAATTAATATGCTCGATAGAATCTACAAATAAAGAATAGCCTATACTGTCTTTCACTCCTTTTGTCAAATCTACAATTACGTTGTTTTGTTTTTGCACTCTGCCTTCCGAACAAGAAAAACAGAATGCAAAAACAAATAAAAAATATACTATTATCTTATGCTTATTCATTTCTAATAGTTTTTTGGCTATTTCCCAGTTTTTAAAAGGTACATTTCATTCAATCGCATTTGCCCCAAGCACTACTATATGCGCATGAACTTTTACTATCCTCTACAGAGATACATCTGGCACCTTTTGCCGCTCCAAATTTATCAAGACAATTAACAAGTTTATAACCATAAGCTTTATTGGGGTCAATTGTATCATCACCTTCATAATAAGCCAATGCCTCCACATTGGCCAACATCAAGTCCGACATCGTTTCCATTCTCTGTGACTGATAAATATTGTAGCCCGCAAATGTTGCGACTACAGCGACCATCAGAATTGCAAAAAGTTTCTTTCCCATTTTTTTCTTGTTTTTATGGGTTAATATAAAAGTTATTCTTTCCGTATCTATCCTTTCAACGGAGAAGCAAACGTATTGCTTCTTCAAATTAATTATGTACCTTTGTCAAAACCTCCTTCTTTAGTGGGTTATGGAATGGATGGTGCGCAATATCCAATAAACGTTAACCATCCGTTCCTTTATTTCATTTCATTCTATATTCAATTATCGGCTCATCCTTGTTCACATCCGTAGCCGTGATAATACCCTTCTGCTCATCCACACTTATACCATATATATAATGGTCCAGCACATACTTGCGGAGCGGTTCACCCGACAGACTAAACACATAGATGTACTGTCCGCCGTCCGGCAAATCAATGCCTTTCTGTGCACTTCGTGCAATCTCCTTGAACGAACGTCCGTGGAAAACCGCATGCAGGACGGGAGTGCTGCAAAGCATCTTCATTGGAAGAGGGAATCGTTCCCGTCTTGCGCAATGGCTTGCCTTGCCGGTTCACCCAACAGAAACGATTGTCACCGGAATAGTCGGGAATGATAAAAGCAGAATCATCGTATTGCACAAAATCCAATGCCCTAAGAATCTCTTTATCCAAGGGTACTGCTTCTTGACGAAGCAGTGAATCACCGGACAAAGCAAATCCAAACCTAACCAATTCTGACTTATTTGCATCGAGTGCCCACAAAAATCCCCTATTCCATCGAATATTTTCGGCAGAAACCAATTCTTCGGGAGAATCTCCCCGCTTGCCGAAAGAAGTCAAATAGATTCCATCGGGGTAATGGAAAACTTGAAAGAAATGGTCCGCTCCATGCAAATCAAGCACCACAGCTTTATCACCTTGCACCCGAACACGAAAAGGATAACGGAACAAAGCGGTGTCCAACGGAATTGTCTCGCCTCGCAGTTCCAGTGTTTCCGGAAAATCGGCATAAAACATTCCTTTTTGCACTGGCGCAGATGTGCATGCTGCCAGCAAAAGAAATAGGAACAATATGTTAATAGAGTTCTTCAAGACTATAACCTTCTACTACGTACTGAACTTTAATTTGTGTTCCGGGACAATCCACACTTCCCGTCCCGGCACATCTTATTGGGACATCACTTTCGTCATACGCCAATGCTTCTACATTCATAAGAAGCAGGTCATTCACCTTCTTTTCTGATTTAAACCCATGAAATGCAGTAAATGCACAAACTGCAAACAGACCGATTACAATAACTCTCTTTTTCATCTTCAATATTCGTATTAGATATTTCACACACAATACTTCTGTGCTGATTTTCGACGGACAAACTTACGCATAAAGTAATATACGCTCAAAATTTAATGACTGACCATTAGTGACCAAGTGTATTTTCGGGGAATGTCAGTAATGGTCAGTCTTGCTTTTCAGGCTCCGAGACGGTTTTTTCTTCGATGAAATGGGGATTTTTAGCTAATGATACCTTTAGAGCAGGCACAATAGAAAGCCAGGTTCACAATCCCATTCAGCCACTTCGGCATCTGTTTCAGCTTCTTCGTCATAGGGTTTCCTTACTTATTTTGCATTTCCGCTTATTTTCAGAACAATGGGAGAAGTATCTGCATTGCAATATACGGTTATCGTCTTGTTGAAATGTTCGGGATGATCGGCTTTATAAGTCACATTCAATGCTATCTCCTTTCCCGGTAGAGCAGGTTCTTTAGAGTACTCTACAGCAGTACAACCGCAAGAGGTGTTCATGTCTTCAATCACTAAAGGCTTGTTACCTATATTCTTCAAAAAAAAGTCACTTTTTGCTCTTTTTGCCAGTCAAAATCACCCAAAGAAACAATGGTTTTATCCATACTAACTTTGGTCCTTATGATTATATTATTGCCCTCCAATTCCACTTTATCACCCCTAATTATCTTCAAATACAGTTCTCTTATTTTATGATTATGAATAGGATTTCCTATTGCTAAAACTCTATTGCTGCAATTTAACAAAAAACAATGAAAAGTTGATTTGTTTGGCAACTGATTCATAGAATAGAAGTGATTGCCTACATCAAAAATTATAGGATAATTGAACATATCTCTTTCTATAAAGAATTCTATCTCTTCTTTTTTCTTTGGATGAACAAAAAAAAGAACCTGCACTTCTCCTGCAAATATAGAATCCAAATCAGATATAAACGCTTTCCATTTTGATAATTGCAATTTACAACTAGTACATCCAGTAGAATCTACATAATTCAGAATCGTAAAAGAGGACTTTCTAAAACAATTTTCCGTTAGATCTTTATTTAATAGAGTGAAATTCATCTCAGAAGGATAAAACATCTCTTTCCCTATCCACTCCGTCAAAGTCTGTCCAACCATCCTTCGATTACTTCCACTACAGGCCATAAGTAGCCCACATAACAAAAGTAAACTTATACCCCATTTTCCCATACATTGCATAATTAAAACTTACCAATAAATAAAAAAGTAATACTTTCTCAAAACTTCGGTTCATAAAAAGCAAATATCGGATTACCGTCTTCCAAACACTTGTCGGCCAATTCATCTAAAATATTACTTTTCTCTGAATTTCTTTTAGCTATTGGCAATATTTCAAATGGGCGCATTACACTCAATAATAATTTGTTTGTATCATCCGTATCATAAGCCACAGCATGAATTGGTAACAAATTTTCATCCAACGTCAAAGAACTATGGTATAATATATTGCCATCTTCTTTTGCGAGAACACATTTACTTGGTTTATCTTTATAAAAATAGGCAAAAAACAAATATTCATTCCACTTATAAAAAGCATGGATAGAAGGGGTTATACCTTCTATTCTCAGTTTATCAACTTGCTTTCTATCATCACTCAGGCTTATGTGTTCTTTACCTATCTGCACTGCTATATAGGGATTTAAATCACCATTCTCCTTTACTGAGTAGATTGTATCATTAAATGGAAACAAGGTAAAAATTGAATCATCATAAGTATAAAAATTATTTGCACCTTCACCATGTGTAAATGAATATCCACATAAATGCTTATTGAACGGAATCCTATCATAGACTTTCTTACTCTTATCATAAAAAGCATAACTACGATAAGAATTATCCGGGTTCCTGTCTGCAAAACCTAATTTCCTATTCAGTGCAAACTTTCCATTTGAAAAAACATAAAGACCTTCAGCCTTATCAATCTTTAGTGTACACAGTAATGAATCAGCCAAACTATATTGTAGTAATTGAGCCCCAGATCCATCTAACAAAAATAAAGTATCATTCTTGACAGTAAAATCCACAAGAGATACATATTCACCTGGCCCTTGTCCCAAATGGTTATAACATTTCAAAAAATCGCCTTTATCATTGAAAGTAAATATTTTTCTCTCCCTGCCATCCAATACATAAATATTGTTTTTATAAAATACAATCTTTGACACTCTTTTGATGAGACACTCAGCATTTGTTTCTAAAGCAACAAGACGTTTAAATTTAAAAAGAGAATCAAATATTTCAGGTGAATCCTCCCTGCTTAAGGGTACTTCTATTGTAACACAATCTACCAGTTTATCAGAGCGTACACCTTGATTACATGAAAGTACCAAAAAAGTCAATAATATAATCAGCGTATTTTTTTTCATAATAAATATTTTAGCCTACTCCTATTTTTTTAATAATACAAATACATGAGGGCTCGTTAGTAATCGTTTTTCTATTTTTATCTTTAACAAATTTCAAATAAAAAATAACAATGCCCTCATATCATCCAAGACTATATCAGCCTTATAGTCCATTTATTCACAAGATAACAATCCTGAACCATCACACACAATAGTAATTACTGTTCTTTTCTTCCCTGTTTTAGGATCCGTATAATCAGTTGTAATTTTATCCACTCTATCATAGTCATCAGCACTTTCATTATCAGCCAATGCCTCCACATTGGCCAGCATCAAGTCCGACATCGTTTCCATTCTCTGTGACTGATAAAGATTGTAGCCTGCAAATGTTGCGACTACAGCGACCATCAAAATCGCAAAAAGTTTCATTTAAGTTCTAAGAAACTCAATACAGCTACTCCTTCATTTAATTCTATAGATTTATAAGCATCAGGGAACTGTTCTTTTGGAAATTCATCTGTATATACAATCACTAATGTATTAGGAATATTTGATGAAACCGGACGTCCAATTTCAGTATATCCCGAGATGTCCAATTTAAGCAAAGATCCAATATCCACCTTTCCATCTCTTTTTCGGCATATCGTCCATGCTACTTGATGCTCAGGAAACATAAACCACAAAGACAATATGTAGTTCTCACCATCAATCGTGAAAGGAGAATAAGCGCATTTTTCCTTTGTTTTGAGCATTTCGCTATCTGAGCATTCTAAATCAATTAACATTTTTCTGTCACATATCAATTTCATTGTTTTTACAGCAGTATCGCCCATCGAATTCATTTGGTAATAACTTCCATCAGCAGGATTATAAACCTGAATTTGACCATCACTTTTTGTATATAAAGTATTCCAATCAGAATGAATATATGGACTCCCTTGTTTATATTCAAGCACTTCTTTTCTGTTTCCACTAAATTGATCTGTAGTCCATACCCCTCTACCATTTTCATCATCAGAAAGGCGGTGACACAGGAAATGTCCATTAGGCAATACTGCAATATCATCAAAAACAAGTGCATGTGACATTTTTACAGTATTCAAAAATTTTCCATCAAATGAAAAATTATAGATGGTTCTTGCTCCAATATCACACACAAAAACACTTGTGTCATTAGCAAAAAAATTACTCATGCATGCATATTCTCCAGGGCCTTGCCCCCTTTTCCCTATAGTATTAAGAAATGTGCCGTCCTTAGCAAAACGAAATACGATATTTTGCCTCTTATCTACAACAAAATAATTATCATCCTTTAAAACGACTTCATCCACTACTCCCCAAAAATACGGAGATGGAAGCTGAAGTTTCACAGAGTGCATTTCTTTCGTAAAAGTTGACAAAAACAAATTCGACTTTGGATTACTTAAATAAGCAGTGTATGTTACTGCCTCATCAAAAGCAGAATGACAAGAGAAGAAAGTACTTAGCAACAACAAAGCCAGCACAAAAAACGACACAGTATTTTTCATATTTATATGTATTTTACAAATAAGAAGTTGTATCAAAATTTATTATTATATTTTACCCTCATTAAAAAACAATCTGAAGTTCAGCATACATTAACATACCAGCCCCCCTCATGTTATTCTATATGAAAGAATACTCTATAGATATCAAATTTTGATACACTTTCTTGAATTAGCAACGATCTAATCCTTTTGCACACCCACTATATTTACTAGAAACACTCTCACAGCATGGAACTATAGTAGAGACATTAGCACCTTTAATCCATATAACTTTAGAACTTTGCTTATAATATGGTTCCAATGTAGAATCAATATTCCCATGGTCACTTCCTTCTTCTTGTGCTAACGATTCAATATTTTGCAAGACTAAATTGGAGAAAGCTTCCAAGTTTTGATATTTGTATGCTGTAAAAAAGCTGCAAATAGATAAAAAAAAGCAACTAAGCAAAAAAAGTTTTTTATTTTTCATAAGTAAATTAATTAATCGTTAAACAAATAGTGACTATTTATCATATTTAAATAATCATTGTAAACATTCTTATTGATAGTAGGATCGCCTATATTAATAATTCTATTATTGGGATCAACTAACCAAACGTGAGATTCGGAATCACTCATTTTGTTAGTTTTTCTAAACAAGCAATTATTATCTATACAAATGGGAGTTAAGAAATTGTATGATTTTAGCATTGTATAGATCTCACGTTGGTATAATGGTTCCATAATAATAATGAACTCTGTTTTAGAAGAAGTTATGGAATCAACTTCTAAAATAAGATTTTTCCAATTACCAATATTGAACTTACAACTAATACATTCCTCTTTACCTATAAGCACTAATATTTTATATGAGGAATTAGCTATATCATAAATAACAGAGTCACGCCCAAATTGCGAGTAACAATTTTTCGCTGGAAGAATTAACTGTTTCCCTTTCCACTTGCTCGCTTCCTTAATATTACTACAATGTTTTTCCATACATCCACTTATAGATAATAGAAACAAGAATAAGCAAACAGATTTAAAGAACATTAGCATATACTTCATAATGTTATTTTTAAAATAGGTCTTACACATCAACTTTACTTTCTTATATAAAAATCCGTATCTATCGTTTCAACGGAAAAAGCAAACACGTTGCTTCTTCAAATTAAATATGTACCTTTGCCGTGACCTCCTTTCTTTAGTGGGTTATGGAATGGATGGTGCGCAATATCCAATAAACGTTAACCATCCGTTCCTTTATTTCATTTCATTCTATATTCAATTATCGGCTCATCCTTGTTCACATCCGTAGCCGTGATAATACCCTTCTGCTCATCCACACTTATACCATATATATAATGGTCCAGCACATACTTGCGGAGCGGTTCACCCGACAGACTAAACACATAGATGTACTGTCCGCCGTCCGGCAAATCAATGCCTTTCTGTGCACTTCGTGCAATTTCCTTGAACGAACGTCCGTGGAAAACCGCATAGATGGCACTGTCCGTAACCTGTACATCACTGAATCCCATGATGCCCGTAGGTATGCCGTAGCCTTGCGAAACCTGGAACTCCGGTTCGCCGTGTGGGCCGATGCGTACCACGTGCGTACTGTCCTTCAGGTTATAGACTTCGATTACTTCGCCCAGTTGGGTCACTGCGGCAAGCACCCCGTTTCGGGGATTATAGTCGATGAAGCTACGCCATGCCTGCGCCAAGGCAGGACGGGCATTCTTCAAAGCATCTTCATCGACAGAGGGTATAGCTCCCATCTTGCGAAGCAACTTACCCTGTCGATTGACCATGCAGAAACGACTATTCCCCGAATAATCGGGAACGATAAAAGCAGAATCATCGTATTGCACAAAATCCAACGCCCTAAGAATCTCTTTATCCAGGGGTACTGCTTCTTGGCGAAGTAGTGAATCACCGGACAAAGCAAATCCAAACCTAACCAATTCTGACTTATTTGCATCGAGTGCCCACAAAAATCCCCTATTCCATCGAATATTTTCGGCAGAAACCAATTCTTCGGGAGAATCTCCCCGCTTGCCGAAAGAAGTCAAATAGATTCCATCGGGGTAATGGAAAACTTGAAAGAAATGGTCCGCTCCATGCAAATCAAGCACCACAGCTTTATCACCTTGCACCCGAACACGAAAAGGATAACGGAACAAAGCGGTGTCCAACGGAATTGTCTCGCCTCGCAGTTCCAGTGTTTCCGGAAAATCGGCATAAAACATTCCTTTTTGCACTGGCGCAGATGTGCATGCTGCCAGCAAAAGAAATAGGAACAATATGTTAATAGAGTTCTTCAAGACTATAACCTTCTACTACGTACTGAACTTTAATTTGTGTTCCGGGACAATCCACACTTCCCGTCCCGGCACATCTTATTGGGACATCACTTTCGTCATACGCCAATGCTTCTACATTCATAAGAAGCAGGTCATTCACCTTCTTTTCTGATTTAAACCCATGAAATGCAGTAAATGCACAAACTGCAAACAGACCGATTACAATAACTCTCTTTTTCATCTTCAATATTCGTATTAGATATTTCACACACAATACTTCTGTGCTGATTTTCGACGGACAAACTTACGCATAAAGTAATATACGCTCAAAATTTAATGACTGACCATTAGTGACCAAGTGTATTTTCGGGGAATGTCAGTAATGGTCAGTCTTGCTTTTCAGGCTCCGAGACGGTTTTTTCTTCGATGAAATGGGGATTTTTAGCTAATGATACCTTTAGAGCAGGCACAATAGAAAGCCAGGTTCACAATCCCATTCAGCCACTTCGGCATCTGTTTCAGCTTCTTCGTCATAGGGTTTCCTTACTTATTTTGCATTTCCACTTAACAAATTATTTCATCAATGGGCAGATTGCTAAAATAGGATTAGAATCAAACTGTATATCGGTGGACAGTTGCTTACTCAGTTCAACAAAGCTGTCTTCTGAAAATATAGACGGATAAACGGGATAAACCAGTATGGTGTCCGTGGCATACAATAAGTTTGTGGAGATGGGATATTTAGCCGGCTGCATAAAAGGATTGCTGAACACGTTTCTTTCCCCCGAGTTCAGGTCATAGTAACAGTTGTAACTGTTTGATGTGCCCAATCCTACACCGGAAAATGAGAAGAAAAGCCTATCACGATTCACAAAACATCGGTTGATGTTTCCCAAGTAATCTGTTGCGGAAAGCAGCTTGTCATAATCCTCCATATTCCTTGTCTTGACAATCCTGTCATAGGGTAATGTAGCATCTCCAAAATCGACTTGCAGAAAAGGCTCAACATCCGTACCGATAATCTCATGGATGATGTTGCTCGACGGATAGTAGAAAAATACCCTTCCGTGCCCATCGCATACAAATGTAGAAGAGAATGTTACATTTACAAATTCACTTTGTGGAAAATATTGTTTTTCTATATTCTGCAAATCAGCACTTAAGAGGGTCAGATTATAATGTTCCGGATTATCCTTGCTAAAACAACTATATACCCAAACGCCCTCTTTGCTCTTGAAGAAGGAGTTGAAGTGGACCACTGCTTTCTGACTTCTATCCAGCAAATTTCCTTCCAAATCATAAGTATAGATACAATTTTGGAATCTCTCATGCGCAAATATCAACATCTGTTCTTTGTCAAACTGAATATCATTTATAAACAGATATTCATCCGGTCCTTCATCTTTCTCGCCAATCTTCCTGATGAACTTGCCATCGGCACCAAACAGAAAAACAGCCATTGATTTCTGATCGAAAACAACGATATATCCATCCGTCAGATATATTTTGGTAAACTCGCCGATAAGTGCGTCTGTAGTGGTTTCCAATGCTACATACCTAATCTTGTCAAAATACTTTTCGGCATCCAGATCTTCACATTTGCTTATATCTATGTCTACGACATTGGCAGGAGAGACCTCTTTCTGCAAGGAAGGGGAACAGGAACAAGTGAGCAGAACAAATATTGCTATTATAAAATTAAACTTTTTCATAGTCTAAATAAATTAAGATTATCTACTTAGTAAACATAACGGCATGTTACAGTTTCTTTCCCATTTTTTCCTTGTTTTTATGGGTTAATATAAAAGTTATTCTTTCCGTGATGAAAAACATGTTGAATCAGGTATTATGATAATTTTACCCATCCACCCATTCAATACGGACTTGACAAGCCGTTCTTTATCTAACTGTTTACATGAAGCAAGACACAACAAGAAAAGAGCTAAATACAATCTATTCTTCATACACGCCAAACTTTACAAGAATAGGAACTAATTTTTCTTTATCTATATACTTCTGAACAGTAGCATAAAAAGAAGATTCCTCTGAAAGATACTCCGGATATATTATTCCCCAAAAAGAATTGCCTTCTATAGTGACAATACTTAAGCCTAACTTCATATCTGCAGGGCCGGCCCACAATGCTCCGTTTTTTTTATTACTATATATGTCATAATAAACTTGTGACGGACCAACGACTTTAGCATAAAGCCAATCTACACTCTCTTTCACATCCACTATTGATTTAAAATATTCTTCTATCCGATCAATTCTTTCAAATTGTCTACTCGTTATCGGCAGCTCTCTCTCAGGCAATTCTTCACTACCAAAATCAAGATAGTATTTAGGGGTAAGCAGCCCATCTGTAAACTCATCAATAACAAACCGACCATAATCAGGTGCAACCAAACTAGTCATTCCATAAGTACAGAAACGATTGGTTATAAGTTGATATCCTTCCCTTTTTCTTAAGCCGTGCAATTTTGTGCCATCCCAATTATAGATGGAATACTCTCCCACATCCGTGAAAAACAAATAATCATCATCCTGAAGATGAATAAATTTATAATACATAGTTATATCAGACATGCCAAGTTTGCTTTTCTTAATAAAACTACAATTTTCAGTGTCATACATAAGAATTCCTGTTACATCAAGCAGTTCTATCCTTTCATTTTGTCTACCAGAAAATATAATATCACGTAAGTCTACACATTCAAAATCTGCACCTCCTTGACGGCCTATTGTACATAAAAACTTTCCTTGGCGATTGTACACATACACACATTTCATTTTATAATCCCAAAACAAAATACGTTTATCACTTATCAAACATTTATTTGCTATAGTGAGTAAGGAGTCCTCATTCTCATCCAAACAGATCACTTCTTCCAAATGAATTAAAGATGCCCAATTCTCAAAATTAGGTTTCTCTAGATGAAGTACTTTTTCAGTATCTAATACCTTCTCACGATTAGAACAAGAGAATGTTGTGAAGAGCAATAAACTTATAACAAGATAATATTTTCCCATAATATTAAAATTTCAGCTAACTAGAGATTCAAATTATGAGTCAAAAACGAGCTCATAATTCGAATCTCACAAATTAATCATACATTAGCAATCACTAGAAGAGCAGTCATCGTATTTAAACCCATGAAATGCAGTAAATGCACAAACTGCAAACAGACCGACTACAATAACTCTCTTTTTCATCTTCAATATTCGTATTAGATATTTCACACACAATACTTCTGTGCTGATTTTCGACGGACAAACTTACGCATAAAGTAATATACGCTCAAAATTTAATGACTGACCATTAGTGACCAAAGTGTATTTTCGGGGAATATCAGTAATGGTTAGTCGCGTCTTTCAGGCTCCGAGACGGCTTTTTCCTCGATGAAATGGGGATTTTTAGTTGATAACTCCCATCACCCTCAAAAGCTACAACATAAGAAGAAATTCCTTTCAAGGTTTTCCGCAAACGGTACATCAACGTATGCAATTTTTCAGCATCCCCGGTTCCGTTCCATATTTCCCTATCTATTTCTTCCACTGTCAGACGATATCCTTCTGCATTAAGAAACAACTTCAAGAGAATAGATATTTGGGGAGCCACATTTTTCGTTATTCCGCCTTCTTCTTTGAATAAGGTCATATTCTCCGAATCAAAAAATACGCCATCTTCCAACTCATAAAGCCTCACATTCTTCGCATCCACCTCCACAGAGCGAACTTTCTTCTCCACAATGACTTCTTTTTCAACTATAATCTCCTTTTCCTTGACTACTATTTCTTTCTTCCGAAACTTACACCGCAAATAAGATAACAAACGCTCGTATATCAGAATAAAAAAGAAAAAAACACACCAAAGGAGGAACAATATAATCCACTGTCGCCAACCAAACATTTCCCACCGATTATAAGAGATGAAACCGGTTGCTTCCACTTCACAACGAGTCCCCATATAGCAGGATAATAAACTATCTGCATGTACGTGCTTTTCTTCTTTTCTTGAATAAACAGCAATGGTCTGCTCCAACAAATCGGTCACAGAATATCGGATACGAGTGTCCGCAATAATACCCTTTTCGAGCAACAAACTATCCCAATGCAGATTCAATGTATCCACTGAAATGGGATATTTTTCGAGCAATATACTAAGCAGCATTCTCTTAATTCCTTCTTTAACAAGACTATGCTCAAACTTCTCTCTCGGAATTTTGTAGATCCGTGTCCCATACTCACTGGTCAAGGTTACAGACTCAGGAACCGGTGCCTCCAACATTTGCTTATTAGGAGAATTGACAGATATCACTTGTATAGGGACATCTCCTCTTTTCTTCACTTCCAGACTCAACGCTTCCACAAACGTTTCCTTTGCCAATGCATCCCACTTTGGCCGTTTTTGAGAAAAATCATCCCACAGCAGATGTAAATACACTGCCGTAATTATCACACAAAGAGTTCCACTCCCTAATAATACCCATCTTTTCACAGTCATCGATGCCACCTATGCTTTATTTTTACAAAGATACCAAGCAAAAAACACCAATGCAAAATTATGAATACTTCAAAAACACATCAACAGCAAACCTTGTGTACTGAAATCCTGCTGAAGGTTTAATATCTATCATAAAACGTTTAAAATTCGACACAGACAGTTCCTTTGTCAGGACAATCTGTTTCATCGCCTCAAACCTGTCCAGCTGCTCAAAACCCGGTTCTGTATAAAGTTTCGCCAACAGATAATATGAATTCACTTTTTCCCCTCCCATCCTTGTAACAAAGCAGCAACTCCTTTCCTCTTGGAATCTTCACAAGAAAAAAGTATTAATGCTGAAAAAGTATTACTATAAAACTTCTCATAATCACAACTTGTTATGTAATACACGAGTGGCTTGTCGGCATGCACCGACAAGAAGTGACATACTCCCCAACACTATACCAACCAATATTCTACAATTCATACTTTACCAACACAAAATCAGGGTTCACCCCTATAGCATACAACGTGTTATCTTTGCTTTCTGCAGCAATACGCATTACGGGAATACCTAAATCAACAATCTTCACTAAATTTCCATCATAATCATACAAGAAAACTGTACGAGGACATTTGCTTGCATCTCTTCCCACTGTAGATTCATCCGTATCATCCGTTCTACGGTCTCGTTGTAATGTAATAATAAAATCCTTACTCATACAAAGTCCCCGAACGCCTTTTACCCTGCGGTCAAAAAGTATCTCATTGTTCCGAATCTCGTATTCGTCATCATCTGTTCTCCATTCCCACACCAATGAAAATTCATCTTCATCCTGCTGATACAATGCTAAATAAGGGAAATCATAACAAGAATAGACAAATACCCCACGAGATGCATTATATTCTCTCTCTCCCCCTAAATATTGTTTCACTTGCGGAATGGGATAATTGCCAAACGAAGAAGCCTGACCATGTAATAGGGCTTCAAAACAATGTTCCGCATCGTCATCTGTAATACCTATATACAAATCCTTTGCAAATTCCGGCATAGGCGGCCGGGATGCTTTTTCCTGATCGGTCAACGGCACAAATGGATCCTTCCCCTGCACCAAACTATCAATAGACAAGAATCCCCTTGTTTTACCATTTATATCCATAGCAAAATAACGATTGTCTATACATGCTCCATTAATACCTCCCGTTACAAACTCCCGAGGTCCCTCTCCTACTTTTCCCATCGCTCCTACTTGACGCCCGGTTGCTTTTTCGTGCACACGTACAAAATAATCACGCGCAAAGGGATCTTCCCAAACCAAAAAATCACCTGCAACACGCAAAGTCCCCGGCATAGTTGTCGCTATTTCATCATCCAGCAACTTATATGTTGCATCGGCATATTCTACACTCTGTTTCTTCTCTCCTGCACACCCCCACAAGAATAAGGAGATGAATAAGTAATAACATCCTTTCATATTTATCAAATTTAGTAGTTTTAAATCCTCTCTCTTTATTTCCATAATGTGTTTACTATTATAGAAGTCTCAAAGATAATAAAAAATGTATTACTCTATCCACCAGACACTATTTTGACAGAACAAAAGTTTTCCCTGATACAGGCATCCGGAATGTAAAGGAAAAACAAAGGAACAGAACGTCCTAAATACAGTTTTCCCCTATCTGTTTTGCGTCTCAGCCTTATCTGTTTCTTCGTCCTTCGGATTCGGGCCGAACGGTTCTTGTACGAGGGCTATACAGCCCACGACCGTCCCCCGAACAGCCCCAAGCTGAAGGACGAAGAAGCAGATAGGCCAAAAAGGAATTATACACAAGGCAAAAGCACAAAGCAAACGAAGCAAATGCGCATTCTCCTACCTCATTTCGGCCCAAAAGCGCAAAGAAAAGGCTGAAAAGCCCTATTTTTCGTGTTAATAGAAGTTATTTTGGCACAGTTCAGGAAGAGTTACAAAAATAGAGTATAATAGCTGTATATAAGAAAGTTACAACAACAATCAGCTAAATATTCACCTCAAAAAGCGTGACGGTAACCATTTACCGTCACGCTACCTACACGCATCCTACACGGTCTGAAACGCCGATGAATAAATGGATAGAGAGAAATCGTGCTGGAGTGCTGGTAATATCATAGAAAAACTACAGTCAGCTTTTAAAATAACAAAAAGGCACATTGCTTGCCCGACTTGAAAGTCTTGCAGACAATGTGCCTTTTGTTCACCAGTATATCTGCTTATTTCAGCAAGCCTTCCGGATCAAGATGATCTGCTTCAATATCCTTGAAGTAACGGTAAGTACCTACCTTCAATTCATAAGTAGCGGCGTCATCGCAAACGATGATACCCTTTTCGTGCATCTGCAGAGCACTGATAGTCCACATCTGCATTACGGGACCTTCTACTGCGTGATAAAGGGCACGGGCTTTGTTATGTCCGTTTACAATAATCATCACTTCTTTGGCACTGAGCACGGTGCCTACACCTACCGTCAAAGCAGTCTTGGGAACCTTGTTCACGTCGTTGTCGAAGAAGCGGGAGTTGGCAATGATCGTATCGGTAGTCAACGTCTTCTGGCGGGTACGTGATGATAAAGAAGAACCCGGTTCGTTGAAAGCGATGTGTCCGTCGGGACCGATACCGCCCATGAAGAGGTCGATGCCACCATAGGAACGGATTTTCTCTTCATAACGCGCACATTCCGCATCCAGGTCGGCAGCATTGCCGTTCAGGATATTGGTATTCTCCGGCTTGATATCGATATGGCTGAAGAAGTTGTTCCACATGAAAGAGTAGTAGCTTTCGGGATGCTCCTTAGGCAAGCCTACGTACTCGTCCATATTGAAAGTTACCACATGTTGGAAAGACACGATGCCTTTCTTGTTCAGGTCGATCAGTTCTTTGTACATGCCCAGAGGAGAAGATCCGGTGGGGCATCCCAGTACAAACGGTTTTTCAGATGTCGGATTAGCGGCCTTGATTCTTGCGGCAACATAATGTGCTGCCCACTTTGATACGGATTGATAATCCGGCTGAATGATTAGTCTCATTGTGATTGTTTTATTAGGTTAATAAATTAGGGGTAATTTCTATTTCAACTTTTAATTTTTAATTCTTAATTTTCAATTATCCTCTGTCCTTCTTCAAACGCTCCGCCATAGCACGTGCCAGGTTTTCGCATTGTTCGTAGGTGATGTCTTTCATGGCCTGTTTCATTTCAACCGGGTCGCCTACGATCTCGAACTTGCTCTTTTCAGCAAACTCTCCCATACGCTTCACGGCAGCACCTGCCCAACAGAAGGAACCGAAATAACCAAGGTAACGGCCTTTCACCTCACGCACCAGTATCTTGGAAAGCAAGGATTCCACTTCCGGGAAAATCTGGTTACTGTAAGTAGGACTACCGATAATCAGGCCGCGATACTTGAAGATATCCATCAAGATATAAGAAGGATTACTCTTGCTCACATTGTGCATCACGATATTCTTGATGCCCTGCGCAGAAAGTTCGGCAGCAATAGCTTCCGCCATCTGCTCCGTGTTGCCATACATGCTGCCATAGGCTATTACTACACCTTCATCGGCAGCATAACGGCTCAACTTATCGTATATGCCGATAACCTTGGCAATATTCTCCGTCCACACCGGTCCGTGAGTGGAGCAGATGGTAGAGATAGGCAGACCGCCCAACTTTGCCAACGCCTTCTGTACCGGAGAACCGTATTTGCCTACGATATTGGAGTAATAGCGCACCATCTCGTCCCAGCATCTGTCCAGATTGATGCGGGTATCGAGGAAACCACCGTCCAACGTACCGAAACAGCCGAAGCCGTCGCCGGAGAAAAGGACGCCTTCCGTTTCGTCGAAAGTCATCATCGTTTCGGGCCAGTGCACCATCGGCGTCATGTAGAAGCGGAGCTTATGGTGTCCCAAAGCCAGGAAGTCTTCATCTTTCACCATATATTGCTCACCCGTCACGCCGTAGAAGCCTTCGATCATGCCGAAAGTCTGCTTGTTGCCCACAATAATGATATCGGGATAATGCTGCTTGATAAGACGGATAGAGCCGGAATGATCCGGTTCCATGTGGTTGATGATAAGATATTGGATGGGGCGATCGCCTATGATACTTTTTATTTTACGAAGATACACCTCGAAATAGCAGATGTCCACCGTATCTACCAATGCTACGGTTTCATCGTCTATCAGATAGGAGTTGTAAGAAACTCCGTAAGGTAAAGGCCACATTCCTTCAAACAAATGTTTATTGCGATCATTCACTCCCACGTAGTGGATTTTTCCTTTTATCACTGTTTTTGGGTTCATTGTTATTCTTTATTTAGATTGATTCCATATTCTAACGGTGGCAAAAATAATTCTTTTTTCTCACATTTCATATTTCTTTCCTTGATATGCATCAAGTTCTTTCATTCTTTTTTGTACCCGGTGGTTAAATTCATAATTTTTTAGCCCCCAGTCGGGTGCAATGAGCAGTTCTTTGGGTGATTGGGAGACAAAGCGCTCCAATATCAGGTCGGGACGGAGATGCTCGATATAGTCTATCACAAGAGCGATGTATTCTTCCACATCAAACAAATGGAAGTCTTCCGGATGCTGCTCATATTCCAAAGCCATGCGGGTGCCGCGTATCAGTTGCAACTGATGCATTTTCAAGGTAGTAAGGGGGAGACGGGACAAGGCACCGGCTTGTGCCACAATACGTTCGTGCGTCTCGCCCGGCAGTCCGAGGATGACATGTCCGCCGGTCAGGATGCCACAAGCAGCAGTCCGCTCCACAGCATCAATGGTAGTCTGGAAGGTATGCCCGCGATTGATACGCTTGAGGGTTTCGTCGCAGGTGCTTTCTATACCGTACTCTACCAGCAGAAAAGTATGTTTATTAACCTCTTCCAGATAGCGGAGCAAATCATCGGGCATGCAGTCGGGACGGGTACCGATCACCAGCCCCACTACTTCATCTACCGACAAGGCTTCTTCGTACTTCCGCTTCAACGTTTCCAGTTCGCCGTAGGTATTGGTATATGCCTGGAAATAGGCAAGATACTTCATCTCGGGATATTTATGGGAAAAGAACTGCTTGCCTTCCTCCAATTGCCGGGTAATCGGTTTCTCCGTGCGGCAGTAATCGGGGTTGAAGGTCTGATTGTTACAGTAGGTGCAACCGCCATAACCTTTATTCCCGTCACGATTGGGACAGGTAAAGCCGGCATTCAACGATATTTTCTGTACTTTGTAAGGAAAATAACGCTTCAGAAACAAAGGAAATTCGTTGTAAAGAGGTCTTATAGCCATACATAAATCTATTTAGTGACAAATATAAGGATTTTAACTGAAACAGGTTCTGTACACATTGATAAATTACCACTAATACATCGGCAGCCCTCATCTGTTAACAAACACAAACTATCGCAAATTAAGCTGCACTAAAAAATGTTTCATTATTTGATTTTAAAGCATTTATAATACCGGTAATACACATCAGCATTATTTCATTAAATATATTTTAGTGATCGGTTACATGTTTTACACACAAATTCCCTGATCCGCATGCATGAAGATTGAAATAAATTCATAGCTTTGCATACAACCTTAGTGAATCAACCTGATAAATACTACAACACCATGGCAACAATTGCATTGGACATAGGCGGCACCAAAATAGCCAGCGCCATTTTCCTACCCGACGGGAGCATGATGTTCAACCGTAAACGGCTTCTGAAAGGAAGAACCGGGCACGAAGTAGGAAAACTCGCCGCAGATATCCTCGCCAAACTCCTCACCGTAGCACGCAGAAGCCGCATACACATCGACGGTATAGGAATCTGCATCCCCGGCATCGTCTATTCGCAGACCAACCGGGTATGGGCGCCCAATATTCCCGGATGGGAAAATTATCCTCTTTACGAAGAGCTGCGCAGCGTCACTCCTCCCGGAATAGAAATATACATCGACAGTGACCGTACCTGCTATATGTATGGAGAAATGTGGCAGGGTGCGGCAAAAGATTGCCACAGCGCAGTGTTCGTTGCCGTAGGAACCGGTATCGGTGCCGGCATCATCATTGACGGACATGTGCTGCACGGTGCCAACGACATTATCGGCGCCACCGGCTGGATGGCACTGCAACCTCCTTACAAAGAAGAATATGACACTTGCGGATGCTTTGAATACTACGCCTCGGGCAACGGAATCGGAGCCAGGGTGCGCGATGCCGTCCGCGCCAATAAAGCCTACAAAGGAAAGTTGCGCCAGAAGCCTATCTGCCGCATTTCGGCTTACGATGTGTTCAGCGCTTACAATGAAGGTGATCCGATTGCCGTCTCCGTACTGCACAAAGCGGTGGAGATGTGGGGCATGGCTTCGGCCAATTTCGTCAGCCTGCTCAACCCGCAGAAGATTATCTGGGGCGGAGGTGTATTCGGTCCCGCCTCTATCTTTATAGATGACATTTACAAAGAAGCCTGCAAATGGGCACAACCGCTCAGCATCAAGCAGGTGGAATTTGTACCTTCTCAGTTGTCCGGCAATGCCGGGCTGATAGGAGCAGCATTCCTTGCCATCAAAAACCATTTGTATGAGTAACAGTTATCACAAGAATCTCGTATTCACCGCAGCGTGCATCGGGATGTGTTTTTTCGGAGTTTCAATGATTACACTGGGAGCGGTACTACCCTCCCTTATCACAAAATTGGACCTGAGCGGGCTGCAGACGACTTCGCTCGTCACGTTCCTGCCTTTAGGCATGCTCGTCGGTTCACTGATTTTCGGACCTATCGTCGACCGTTTCGGGCATAAGGCGCTGTTGGTACCCAGCTGTATCATCGTACTGCTGGGTATGGAAGGGCTTGCTTTCTTCGAGAACATCCCGTTGCTGCAAGCCTCCATTGTCGGCATCGGTTTAGGAGGCGGTATCTTAAATGGTGAAACCAACGCATTAGTGGCCGATATATCCGGCGAAGCAGAGAAAGGCTCGAAGCTCAGTTTCCTGGGTATGTTCTACGGACTGGGAGCACTGGGCATCCCGATGCTGCTGGGAGCACTGGCCAAGTACTACACTTTCGAAACGATATTGCAAGGTATCGGCGTACTGATGCTGGCAGGAATCCTGTTCTGTATTCCCGTACGCTTCCCGGCGCCGAAGCAGGCACAAGGCTTCCCGATAAAGGAAGGATTGGGACTGCTGAAAGAAAGCAGCCTGTTACTGCTCAGTTTCATCCTCTTTTTCCAGAGCGGCATTGAAGGAGTGTGCAACAACTGGTCCACAAGCTACTTCGGCCAAATGACCGACATCCCTGCCGACCGGGCACTGATTGCACTGACCTGCATGGTGGCAGGACTGACCGTAGCCCGTATGCTGCAAGTGGTAGTCTTCAAAAAAGTAAAACCGGAAACGGTGTTGCCTTACAGTCTCACCCTGACTGCCATAGGCTTCTGCCTGCTGGCTTTCTCGCCGGACTTTATACGCGCAGCCATCGGCATGGCAATAGTAGGCGCAGGATTATCGGCCACCTATCCCGTGATACTGAGCGTGCTGGGTAATCGCTATCCCTCCTTGTCGGGCACAGCATTCAGCGTGGCACTCGCCATAGCCCTGGTGGGACAGACGACCATGAACGGACTGATGGGAGTCGTTTCTCAACGTCCCGACGGCATCGGACTTTATCCTTATCTGATGATTGCTTCGCTTGTCATCATGTTCTTCTTGTTCAAACGTTCACAAAAATAAATTATTCACCCTTTTAAAAAAGACATTATGTTAGCACTCGAATGGTTAAAGAATGCCCATGGCATCATGGAAAAGCTGGAGGATACCCAGTTGGAGAACATTAAAAAAGCAGCTACAGTTATGGCGGACTCTATCGAAGCCGGCCGCTGGGTTCACACATTTGGTTGCGGTCACGCAACGATTCCCGTAGAAGAAATGTATCCGCGTATCGGCAGTTTTGTAGGTTTCCATCCGCTCTGCGAACTTCCGCTGACGTTCTTCACTCAGATCATCGGACAGATGGGTATCCACCAGTTCCTTTTCCTGGAGAGAGCCGAAGGCTACGGACAAGAAATCATGAAGAACTACGACTTCGACCCGAAAGACTGTATGTGGATTTTCTCTCACACGGGCATCAATGCCGTCAATATAGACATGGCACTGGAAGCCAAAAAACGTGGCATGAAGGTGATTGTCTACGGTTCGGCTAGCGAAACGGGCGACAAGCCAAGCCGCCATTCCAGTGGGAAGAACCTCTTCCAGATAGCAGATATCGTGGTTGACTCTTGCGTGCCGCTGGTAGATGCTTCCGTACCCTTGAAGAATCACTTCGACAAAGTAGGCCCGCTGTCTACACTGAGCTTTGTCACAATGGTATGGATGACCATCACCACCGTTGCCGAAATCCTGGCCGACCGCGGTGTGAAACTGTACATCCATCCGTCTCACAACGTTCCGGGCGATACTACTGCCCACGAACGCCTCGATGCTGCCATTGCGGAGTATCAACGCAAGGTGAAGACATTATAAAAATATTCCCTGTAAAATCAATCACTAAAGGGTTTATCACATTTATTGAATTGCAGCAAAGTCTTTGCTGCAATTCGTTTATAATGCATACATCTTTCATATTTTCAATATAGATTAGCATAGCATTTGCAACATACTAAAAGATTAGTATCTTTGCCGTAGAAAATCAGAACAAATAATCCTATAAAATATGAAACGAATCAGCATTGCATTCCTCCTCTGCCTCTGCACCCTGGCAAGCTTTGCCCAAGGCGGACAGGCACTCGATTTGAAAGAAATCGTAACCGGAAAGTTCACACCGCAAACAATCTCCGGCGTTATCCCTATCCCGGGAGACGGCGAACACTACTCGCAGATGAACGCCGACCAGACACAGATTATCAAGTATTCTTTCAAAACGGGAAAGCAGGTGGAGGTTTTGTTTGATGCCGCCACTGCACGCGAGTGCCCGTTTAAGACATTCGACAGCTACAGTTTCGCCCCCGACGGCAGCAAATTGCTCATCGCCACGGAGAAGACCCCCATCTACCGCCATTCCTATACCGCTGTGCACTATTTGTATAGCCTGAAACGAAACCTCGACGGGAAAATAAACAACGTAGTGGAGAAGCTTTCGGACGGCGGCCCGCAACAAGTACCCGTATTCTCGCCCGACGGTAATCAGGTTGCCTTTGTACGCGACAACAATATCTTCCTCGTGAAGCTGCTCTTCGGAAACAGCGAAAGCCAGGTGACCGAAGACGGCAAGCGCAACGAAGTGCTGAACGGCATCCCCGACTGGGTATATGAGGAAGAATTTTCTTTCGACCGTGCACTCGAGTTCAGCGCCGACGGCCAGATGCTCGCCTTTATCCGCTGGGACGAAAGAGAAGTGCCCTCCTACTCTTTCCCACTCTTTGCCGGAGAAGCTCCCCACCTTGCTCCTCTTGAAAAATATCCGGGAGAGTATACCTACAAATATCCTAAGACGGGCGAACAGAATTCCAAAGTATCTGTGCATACCTTCGACATCAAGTCTAAAGTAACCCGTAAGATCAATGTGCCACTGGATGCAGACGGCTACATCCCCCGCATCCGCTTCACCAAAGACCCGAACAAACTTGCCGTAATGACGCTGAACCGCCATCAAAACCGGTTCGACCTCTACTTTGCCGACCCTCGCAGCACAGTCTGCAAACTGGCACTGCGCGATGAGAGCGATACATACATCAGCGGGCAAGTGTTCGACAATATCATCTTCTATCCCGAAAACTTCAGCTTCGTCAGCGAAAAGAGCGGTTACAGCCATCTATACTGGTACAGCATCGGCGGCAACCTGCTGAAGCAACTCACCGCAGGCAATTACGAAGTAAAAGAGTTCTTAGGCTACGACCCGGCAGAAGGCAGTTTCTACTACAGCAGCAACGAAGAAAGCCCGATGCGTAGCGCCATCTACAAGATAGACCGCAAAGGGAAAAAGACGAAACTGTCATCGCAGACAGGTACAAATACCGCCCAGTTCAGCACCGACATGAAATACTTCATGAATCGCTACTCCAACCTGGACACGCCGACCGTCATTACTCTGAACGATAATACCGGCAAAACACTTGCTACCCTGGTAGACAATGCGGAACTGAGACAACAGATAGCCGGCTACAACATGCCCCGCAAAGAATTCTTCTCCTTCCAGACCACCGACGGCACTACGCTGAACGGTTGGATGATGAAGCCGGTAGATTTCTCGGCCAGCAAGAAGTATCCCGTACTGATGTTCCAATACAGCGGTCCCGGTTCGCAGCAGGTACTCGATAAGTTCAGTGTAAGCTGGGAGACGTATATGGCATCGCAAGGCTACATCGTTGTCTGTGTAGACGGACGCGGCACAGGTGGACGCGGTGCGGAATTTGCCAAATGCACCTACCTCAACCTCGGCGTCAAGGAATCCAAAGACCAGGTAGAGACAGCTCTCTACATGGGACGCCAGCCCTATGTGGACAAAGACCGTATCGGTATTTGGGGATGGAGCTATGGCGGCTACATGACTCTTATGAGCATGAGTGAGGGAACCCCGGTATTCAAAGCCGGTGTAGCCGTAGCTGCCGTTACCGACTGGAATTACTATGATACCGTCTATGGCGAACGCTTCATGCGCACTCCGAAAGAGAATGCGGAAGGCTACAGAGCCGGTTCTACCTTCACCCGTGCCGACAAGCTACACGGCAACCTGTTGCTGGTGCACGGCATGGCCGATGACAACGTACACTTCCAGAATTGTGCCGAATATGCCGAACATTTGGTACAACTTGGCAAGCAATTCGAAATGCAAGTCTATACCAACCGCAACCACGGCATTATCGGAGGTAATACCCGCCTGCATTTGTATACACGATTAACTAATTTCTTTAACCGGGAGTTGAAAAACGGAAAATGAAAGACAGAGTCCGCAAGCCGGAATGGCTGAAAATAAGTATCGGCGCCAACGAGCGCTACACCGAGACAAAACGTATCGTCGAATCGCATTGCCTTCACACCATCTGTAGCAGCGGACGTTGCCCCAACATGGGCGAGTGTTGGGGAAAAGGCACCGCCACCTTCATGATTGGCGGTGACATCTGTACCCGTTGCTGCAAGTTTTGCAATACACAGACCGGCAAGCCTCTCCCCCTCGACCCCAACGAGCCGACGCACGTAGCAGAGTCCATCGCCCTGATGAAGCTCTCCCACGCCGTCATCACCTCCGTAGACCGTGATGATCTGCCCGACCTGGGTGCCGCACACTGGGCCCATACCATCCGCGAAATCAAGCGCCTCAACCCGGAAACTACCGTCGAGGTGCTGATTCCGGACTTCCAGGGAAGAAAAGAACTCGTAGCCCAAGTCATCGAAGCACAACCGGAAATCATTTCCCACAACATGGAAACCGTCCGCCGCATCAGCCCCCTGGTGCGCAGCGCCGCCCGTTATGAAACCAGCCTTGAAGTATTACGACAGATAGCCGAAAGCGGAACCACCGCCAAATCGGGCATCATGGTAGGTCTGGGTGAAACTCCGGCAGAAGTGGAGGAACTCATGGACGACCTGCGCCGGGCCGGCTGCCACATACTCACTATCGGCCAATACCTGCAACCTACACACAAGCACTATCCGGTGGCGGAATACGTCACCCCCGAACAATTCGCCCTCTATAAAAAGACCGGATTAGGGAAAGGATTCGAACAAGTGGAAAGTGCCCCATTGGTACGTTCTTCCTATCATGCGGAAAAACAAGTCCACCTTATACAAAAAAAGACTAAGATAGGAAACATTTGATTCTTTTATTTGTTATGATATAAACGACAAAATCATAATTTGGATAATGAATCAACAAGGAATTCTATCATCAAAATTTAATATGTCATTGGGTTTTATCCCCGTTGTAATCTCCATTCTATTATGTGAATTCATGACGCAGGACATATCCATCTACATTGGTGCAGGTGCAGGACTCTTATTTAGCATGTATTCAGTACGGCACAGGGGAGCCTATATTCCACAATTCATCCTTTATTGTACGACTGGAATGCTTGTGTTACTGTCGATAACATCTCTGTTCATGGACAATTATTGTCCTTCCTACATGTTTCCATTCACACTGGAAATCAGCGCCGTCATACCTCCACTTATCATTTTCCTCAACCGGAGGAACTTCCTGGACTATTACGTTTCCCAGACACAGAAATGCTGCAAACAACTCCACGCCCAAGGGGCAGAGGCAACCATTGTGTCCGCACGTGTCATACTTATCATCAGCGTCTTGCACTTTCTGGCCGTCTCTTGTGCCGTTCTTATCAGCCACCCATTGGGACGTACCACCTGCTATATTTTATTCAGAATATTCCCCCCTGCCGTATTCATATTAAGTATACTGTTCAACCAATTCGGCATCCGATACTTTAACACCGTGATGGAGCATACTCTTTTTATGCCGATAGTCAATACCAAAGGAGACGTGCTGGGAAAAGTGATGGCGGCAGAAGCCCTCAACCGGAAGAACGACTATATCAACCCGGTTGTACGGATTGCCGTTGCCTCGCACGGTATGCTATTCTTGTTGCCCCGCCCTCAGTGCGCAGCACTCGACAGGGGGAAAATGGACATTCTCATTGAAGGATTCCTGATATACGGGGAGACCCTGGAACAAGGCGTACACAGAATACTGCGGCAGACACTTCCTACCGCTCCTCTGGAAAACCTGCACTTCAACTTTACCTATCACTTTGAAAACGAAGCGGCAAACCGGTTGGTCTATCTGTTCATACTCGATCTGGAAGATGATTCCATCCTATGCAACAAGAACTTCAAAGGTGGGAAGCTCTGGACGTTCCAGCAAATAGAGCATAACCTGCAACAAAACTTCTTCAGCTGTTGCCTGGAATATGAATATGAGCACCTGGAGGCGATTATTTATACAAGAGAAAAATACAAGGAATCTTAGAAAGATCGGGCGTCTTGCCTTGCCACTCTTTTATGGTCTTGGTCTTGATGTATTCTCCTTCGCATGTGATGTTTGCCGCGATGCAGAGTCTGGTCTGCGGGCGACAGGTCTGAAGAATATCCTCTATCATCTTATTGTTGCGGTACGGCGTCTCGATGAATAGTTGGGTTTGAGATTCGTTGTAGACGCGCTGTTCCAGCATCTTCAACTTTTTGGCGCGCTCTGCCGGATCAATGGGAAGGTAGCCGTGAAAAGCAAAGCTTTGTCCGTTGAAGCCGGAGCCCATGACGGACATGATAATGGAAGAGGGTCCCACCAAGGGGACCACTCTTAGATTTTTCCGCTGGGCAATAGCCACTACGTCTGCTCCCGGGTCGGCCACTGCCGGACAACCTGCCTCGGAGATTACCCCCATCGACTGGCCTTCCATCAACGGCTTCAGATATCCGGAGATGTCTTCGGGCGACGTATGCTTGTTCAGCGTATAGAATGTCAGCGCATCGATATCAATTTCCCTATCCACCTTTTTCAGGAAGCGACGTGCAGAACGCACGTCTTCTACAATGAAATGACGGATGCCCAGTATCACCTCCTTATTATAAGAAGGCAGTACGGTTTCAATGGGTGTGTCGCCCAAAGTGACGGGTAAAAGATAAAGCGCTGTTTCCATTCATTCTTTATTTAACCATATATGATGTTTCCATTCTCGTCCATGTACTCATCCAAGCCTTTCTCGTAGGTGGCCATGGCGCGGAGACTCATGCCGACGCTGGAGAAACCTCCGTCGTGGAACAAGTTCTGCATGGTAACTTTGCGGGTGAGGTCGGAGAACATCACGATACAGTAGTCGGCACATTCATCGGCCGAAGCATTGCCGAGCGGGGACATGCGGTTGGCGAAGTCGAACAGCTTATCCATACCTTTCACACCGGAACCGGCCGTGGTCATTGTGGGCGACTGCGAAATGGTATTGACACGTACATGATGTTCGCGTCCGTAGATGTAACCGAAGCTGCGGGCAATAGATTCCAGCAAAGCTTTGGCATCTGCCATGTCGTTGTAACCGTAGAATGTACGCTGTGCAGCCACATAGCTCAATGCAAGGATAGAACCATATTCTGCAATGGCATCCATCTTCTTGGCAGCCTGTATCATCTTATGGAAAGAGACTGCCGAAATGTCCAGCGTCTTGCCCAGCATATCATAATCCAGATCATCGTAAGTACGTTTCTTACGTACGTTGGGGGACATGCCGATAGAGTGAAGTACGAAATCTATCTTTCCGCCCAATACTTCCATGGAACGTTTGAATACATTTTCCAAATCTTCTACACTTGTAGCATCTGCGGCGATAACCTCGCAATTCAGTTTTTCGGCAAGTGCGGACACTTCACCCATACGCACGGCAACCGGCGTGTTGGACAAGGTGATTGTCGCACCTTCTTCTACTGCTTTCTCTGCTACTTTCCAGGCAATGGACTGCTCGTTCAGAGCACCGAAAATAATGCCTCTTTTTCCTTTCAACAAATTGTAACTCATACCTATATTTAGTAAAATTCGGTTGCAAAGATAGGAAGAATCTGTATAAAATGCCCGAAAGAGAGCAAAGAAAAGGGCAAAACGACAAAAAATACACCAAAACCAACAAATAGTACACACCGTTTCGGGTAAAGCCGGGTACATTTGCAAACAGTAATACATAACTAAATTATAATATCACGAATGAACACATTTATCAAAAAGCTATTAGTGCTTACCGCCTTGTTCCTTCCGATGCTGCCTGCACAGAATGCTGTACAAGCACAATGTGGAAACCATATAGATAATAGTATCTATGAGAACCTGCCATTCGACATGCCCAAAGTGGCACAACCCGTTTTTCCCGATTACTCGGTAAACATCCTGCAATACGGGGCCAAGAACGATGGCATTACTCTCAACACCAAGGCCATCAACGACGCTATAAAAGCGGTAAATGCCAAGGGGGGCGGCAAAGTCATCATCCCCGAAGGGCTGTGGCTGACTGGCCCCATCGAATTGCTGAGTAACGTAAATCTTTATACGGAGAAGAATGCATTGGTGGTATTCACCGACGATTTCAACGCTTATCCCATCATCAAGACTTCCTTTGAAGGGCTGGAAACACGTCGTTGCCAGTCTCCCATCTCGGCACGCGAGGCCGAAAACATCGCCATCACCGGCCATGGGGTCTTCGACGGTTCGGGTGACAGCTGGCGTCCGGTGAAGAAAGGCAAACTGACTGCTTCGCAATGGGATAACCTCGTGAAATCGGGCGGCGTAGTAGATAAATCAATCTGGTATCCTACTGCCGGAGCCTTGAAAGGCGCTTTGGCATGCAAGGACTTCAACAACCCCGAAGGCATCGAGACGGATGAAGAATGGGCTGAAATCCGCCCGTGGCTGCGCCCGGTACTGCTGAATATCGTCAAGAGCAAGAAGGTGCTGCTGGAAGGCGTTACATTCAAGAACTCGCCCAGCTGGTGCCTGCACCCGCTGTCCTGCGAACATATCACCATCCACAATGTGAAAGTTTTCAACCCGTGGTATTCACAGAACGGCGATGCGCTGGACCTGGAGTCTTGCAAGAACGCCTTGATCATCAACAATATATTCGATGCCGGAGACGATGCCATCTGCATCAAGTCCGGTAAGGACGAGGATGGACGCAGACGCGGAGAGCCTTGCCAGAACGTCATCGTAAAGAACAATACGGTGCTGCACGGACACGGCGGTTTCGTAGTAGGCAGTGAAATGTCCGGCGGTGTAAAGAACATCTATGTTTCCGACTGTACTTTTCTGGGCACCGACGTCGGTCTGCGCTTCAAGAGTACCCGTGGCCGTGGCGGAGTTGTAGAGGGCATTTACATCAATAACATCCAGATGATTGATATTCCCTACGAAGCACTGCTGTTCGACTTGTTCTATGGCGGCAAAGGCGCCGGCGAAGAAACCGAAGCCGACCTGGAAGGCCGCATGCAAGCAAGCATTCCGCCGGTGACCGTCGAAACACCTGCTTTCCGCGACATACATATCTCGAATATCACCTGCAAAGGTTCCGGACGTGCCATGTTCTTCAATGGATTGCCTGAAATGCCGATTGACAACGTCAGCGTGAAGCATGTCGTTGTGAGCGATGCGAAAGAAGGAATCGTTATCAGCCAGGCAAAAGGGGTGGTTCTGGAGAATATCCGCATCGAAACCAAAGGCGATGTACTGCAGATTAAAAATGCCGAAGACGTAAAGGTCAACGGAAAGAGTTACGAGAACAAGACATCCAAGGCACAAGCCATCAAGTTGTAACTCCCGGAGATATTTGGTGAAAAGAGAGGGCAGCCTTTCGAAGAATTCCGCTACATTTGCGGATAAAAACCAGACAAGCAAAAAATATGAAGAAGAATATTCTGACTCTTTTCAGTCTCTTTTGTGCTCTTCCGTTGAGTGCATTTGCACAACAAGCCGAGACAACGCAGTTTACCGTAGAAGTAAGCAATCAATGGAACAAAGCCAAGACTGACGAACCGGTTGTGATCCGTCTCAACGAGATAAACCCTTCTTTCCGTGTACGCTCCGCCGTGGTAATGAACGGCAGCGAGGAAATACCCTCACAACTGGACGACCTGAACGGAGATTTGAAAGCCGATGAACTGGCGTTCGTCATCGACGTGCCGGCACAGGGCAAGAAGACGCTGACCGTTACGCTGTCTTCGGACAAGACAGACAAGACCTATCCCGCACGTGTGTTTGCCGAAATGCTGGTGCGCGATGCCAAGAAGCAGAAACATGCCCCGGTGCAATCCATTACCGTACCGGGTACTACCAACTTCTACAACATGGTGCAGCACCACGGACCTGCTTTCGAATCCGAACTCGTGGGCTACCGCATCTACTTCAACAATAAGCAGACCGTGGACCCATACGGCAAGTTCAACAAAGGGCTGGAAATTGAAGAAAGCCAGTTCTACCCTACGGATGAGCAGTTGGCACGTGGTTTTGGAGACGATGTGCTGATGGTAGGAAACAGTTGCGGCATCGGTGCGCTGAAGGGTTGGGACGGCAGCAAGGCTACTCACATAGAGCCGGTGGCATTCCGCACGGAGCGCATCCTGGCCTATGGACCGATACGCACCGTGACCGATGTGGAGGCAAAGGGCTGGGAATACCAGGGGAAAGAACTGACCATGACCAACCGATACATCCTTTATGCCGGACACCGCGACTTGCGGGTGGAGACGTTCTTCAGCGAGCTGTTGCAGGATGAGGTATTCTGTACGGGTGTGCAAAACATCATGGGGAATGAAACGCTTTCCCAATCCGACCACAAGGGACTGGTTGGCAGTTGGGGCAGGCACTGGCCCGTGACTGATACCGTGAAATATGCCAAGGAGACTGTAGGCATTGCGACTTATATTCCACAGAAATACGTCCGCAAGGAAGTGAAGGACAAAGATAACTTCCTCTATACGGTTTCCGCTCCGGGCAGCGATCGCTTCCACTACTACACCATGTTCACGTCGTGCAAGGAGACCTTCGGTTATCCCACTCCGGAAGCCTGGTTTGCATATATGCAGGAATGGAAGGAAGAGTTGCAGCATCCGGTGAAGATAAAGATTAAAAGATAAATGGGAATCATCCAAATAACAACATTTTATTAAAACACCATGAAAATCAAGAATGCCTTTTTAGGCCTCAGTCTGCTCCTTGCCCTCCCGTTGGCAGCGCAGCAACCGAATTACGTTTCCGAAGTATGGGTAGCCGACCAGGGAAACGGAAAATACAAGAACCCGATACTCTACGCCGACTACTCCGACCCGGATGCCTGCCGCGTAGGAGACGATTTCTACATGACCTCTTCCAGCTTCAACTGCCTGCCCGGCTTGCAGATACTGCATTCCAAGGATCTGGTGAACTGGACCATCATAGGCGCCGCCGTTCCCCATGCACTGACCCCGATAGAAACTCCCGAACGCCCCGAACACGGCAACCGCGTATGGGCCCCTGCCATCCGCCACCACAACGGAGAATTCTACATCTTCTGGGGTGACCCCGACCAAGGCGCCTTCATGGTAAAAGCCCGAGACCCGAAAGGCCCGTGGACCGAGCCCGTACTCGTGAAGCCCGGCAAAGGAATCATCGACACCTGCCCCCTTTGGGACGAAGACGGCAAAGTCTACATGGTACATGCCTACGCCGGTAGCCGTGCCGGACTGAAAAGTGTCATCGCCATCTGCGAACTCAGCGCCGATGCCTCGAAAGCCATCACCCCGTCGCGCATCGTCTTCGACGGTCACGAAGCCCATCAGACTTGCGAAGGCCCGAAGTTCTATAAAAGAGGAGATTACTACTACATCTTCCACCCCGCAGGCGGCGTACCCACGGGCTGGCAGGTAGTGCAACGCTCCAAGAACCCGTACGGTCCCTACGAATGGAAAACCGTTCTTGCCCAAGGCAACAGCCCCATCAACGGCCCTCACCAAGGTGCATGGGTGGATACCCCTACCGGAGAAGACTGGTTCCTGCACTTCCAGGACGTAGGCGCCTACGGACGCCTGGTGCATCTGCAACCCATGAAGTGGATAGACGGCTGGCCCGTCATCGGCATCGACAAAGACGGCGACGGCTGCGGCGAACCGGTATTGACCTACCAAAAGCCCGATGTAGGCAAGACTTACCCCATCTGCACCCCGCAGGAAAGCGACGAGTTCGACGGCTACGTCCTCTCCCCGCAATGGCAATGGCATGCCAACATCAACGAGAAGTGGGCTTACTATGCCGGCGACCAAAGCATCGTACGCCTCTACTCCTACCCCGTTGTCGGCGAATACAAGAATCTGTGGGATGTTGCCAACCTGCTGTTACAGAAGACTCCTTCGGACAACTTCACCGCCACCATGAAGCTGACCTTCAGACCTACGGAAAAGTACAAAGGCGAACGCACCGGACTGGTAGTGATGGGTCTTGACTACGCCGGACTGATTCTGGAAAACACGGACAACGGTCTGGTACTCTCGCAAGTTGCCTGCCCCAAAGCAGACAAAGGAACTCCCGAGGAAGTGAACGGAACGGTCGATTTGAAGGATAATACCGTCTATCTCCGTGTCAAGTTCAGCTGCGACGGAAAGAAGATTTCGAAAAGCGAAGGCGGACACGACCTCCTGGCGATGTGCAACTTCAGCTACAGCCTCGACGGAAAGAAATACCAGCCACTCGGCCGGCCGTTCCAGGCCAAAGAAGGCAAATGGATTGGCGCCAAAGTAGGTATGTTCTGCACACGTCCCGCCATTGTGACCAATGACGGCGGCTGGGCCGACGTAGACTGGTTCCGCATCACCCGGAAGTAAGGCTTCATTCTCTACGCCACCCGCTACAAAATTACCGTATGCTTGCTGCAGATTTACTGCAAAGCAGTTGCAGCGTTGCTGCAAATAAGTTGCATGGCTACTGCAAAGCAGTTGCAGGAGTACTGCACACTTGTTTGCAGTAGCCTTGCAGCATGTATGCAGTAGTTCTGCAGCAAGTATACAGCAACTCCGCAGTAAGCATGCAGCAAGTCAAAGGTCATAGAAACAGACATCAGCATTTGAACATAACCGCAAAAAGTCCTATATTTGCAGCGGACTAAAAGATAGAGAAGACAATGAAAAAGCTGATAATATTTGACCTGGACGGAACCTTACTGAACACCATCGCCGACTTGGCACAAAGTACGAACCATGCTTTGCAGACCCTGGGCTACCCTACACACCCGGAATCGGCCTACCACTTCATGGTGGGCAACGGCATCAACAAGCTGTTTGAACGTGCCCTCCCCGAAGGAGAAAAGACAGAAGAAAACGTACTGCGCGTCCGCCGCGAATTCATCCCCTACTACGACGTGCACAATGCAGACAAAAGCCGCCCCTACCCCGGCATACCGGAACTTCTGGACCAATTGCAGGAAAAGGGCATGCAACTTGCAGTAGCCTCCAACAAATACCAGTCCGCCACCACCAAGCTGATAGCCCATTATTTCCCAACCATCCGTTTTACGGCCGTATTCGGGCAACGCGAAGGCGTCAACGTGAAACCGGACCCGACCATTGTGCACGATATCCTGGACATAGCCAAAGTCTCGAAAGAAGAAGTGCTCTATGTAGGAGATTCCGGCGTAGACATGCAGACGGCTGCCAACGCAGGAGTCACCGCATGCGGAGTAACCTGGGGATTCCGCCCACGCGCCGAACTCGAAACGTTCCATCCGGACCATATCGTGGATGCTGCCAATGAGATAGCCGCCATAGCAATGGCCCACTAATCAACCCGATTCTTCCTTTTTCCATAGAAAATACTCCTTTTCTGTGAAAAAGTCCCCTCGAAAGTGCCGGAAAGCGCCTAATATTGCAACCGGAATGCCAAATATGAAAAACAATGATAAGAAAATGGACTTTAGCAATCCTTGCAATCTGCTGCCTGGCAGGTAAGGTACAAGCGCAACAACAAGAGAGCAATTTAAAGTTATGGTACAACAAGCCTGCCACCCAGTGGGTGGAAGCTTTGCCATTGGGTAACGGACGTTTAGGAGCAATGGTCTTCGGCGACCCGGAGCACGAACAGTTTCAGCTGAACGAAGAAACCGTTTGGGGCGGCTCCCCCCACAACAACACCAATCCCAAAGCGAAAGAGGCATTGCCCCGCATCCGCCAACTAATCTTTGAAGGCCGGAATGTAGAAGCGCAAGCACTCTGCGGCCCTGCCATCTGCTCGCAATCGGCCAATGGAATGCCCTATCAGACGGTAGGTTCGCTACACCTCGACTTCCACGGAATCGGCGAATACAGCAACTACTATCGCGACCTGGACATCAGGAAGGCAATAGCCACCACCCGCTTCACAGCCGGAGGCGTGACCTATACCCGCGAAGCCTACACCTCCTTCCCCGAGCAGTTGCTCGTCATCCGGCTGACAGCTTCGAAGAAGAAAAGCATCTCTTTTACAGCCCGATACACCACTCCTTATACAGAGAATATAGTACGCAGCATCTCGCCCCGCAAGGAACTGCAACTCAGCGGCAAAGCCAACGACCACGAAGGCATTGAAGGTAAAGTACACTTCACCGCCCTTACCCGCATCGAGAACAACGGAGGGCGCCTGGAAGTTTTATCCGACAGCACCCTGCAAGTCAAGGATGCCAACAGCGTCATCCTGTACGTTTCCATCGGCACCAACTTTGTGAACTACAAAGATGTATCGGGGAATGCAACTGCCACCGCACAACAATATCTGAAACAAGCCTCTCCAAACTACGCAAAGGGGAAAGCGGCACATATCGACGCATACCGAAAGTATTTCGACCGCGTATCTCTCGACCTGGGCAGCAACGCACAAGCCGACAAGCCGACCGATGTGCGTGTCAAAGAGTTCGGTTCAACCTTCGACCCGCAAATGGCCGCCCTCTATTTCCAGTTCGGGCGCTACCTGCTCATCTGCTGTTCGCAACCCGGCGGACAAGCTGCCAACCTGCAAGGCATCTGGAACTATCAGCTGCGTGCCCCCTGGGACGGCAAATACACCACCGACATCAACGTCGAAATGAACTATTGGCCGGCCGAGAGCACCGCCCTGCCCGAAATGCACGAACCTTTCCTGCAACTGGTCAAGGAGGTAGCCCTGCAAGGACGCGAAAGCGCTGCCATGTACGGTTGCCGCGGATGGACTTTGCATCACAATACCGACATCTGGCGCAGCACCGGTGCCGTAGACGGTCCGGGATATGGCATCTGGCCTACCTGCAACGCCTGGTTCTGCCAGCATCTGTGGGACCGCTACCTCTTCTCCGGCAACAAGAACTACCTGGCCGAAGTCTATCCGCTGATGCGTGGTGCCTGTGAGTTCTACCTGGATTTTCTGGTACGCGAACCCAAGAACAACTGGCTGGTAGTGGCTCCCTCCTACTCTCCCGAAAACAGACCCGTAGTAAACGGCAAGCGCGACTTTGTTGTGGTTGCAGGCACTACGATGGACAACCAGATGGTGTACGACCTGTTCCATAATACCATCCAGGCAGCCCGATTGATGAACGAAACCACCGACTTCACCGACAGCCTGCAAACGGTAGCCGCTCATCTGGCCCCTATGCAAGTGGGACGCTGGGGACAACTGCAAGAGTGGATGGAGGACTGGGATAACCCGGACGACCACCACCGCCACGTCTCCCACCTATGGGGGCTCTATCCCGGGCGACAAATCAGTGCCTACCACTCTCCCGTCTTGTTCGAAGCCGCCAAGAAATCACTGATCAGCCGCGGCGACCATTCCACCGGCTGGTCCATGGGCTGGAAAGTTTGTCTGTGGGCGCGTCTGCTCGACGGCAACCATGCCTACAAGCTGATTACCGAACAACTCTACCCCACCACCGATGAAAAGGGGCAAAATGGAGGTACCTACCCCAATCTGTTCGATGCCCACCCACCTTTCCAGATAGATGGAAATTTTGGTTGCGCCGCCGGTATTGCCGAAATGCTTGTCCAGAGTCACGACGGAGCCGTCCATCTTCTTCCCGCCCTGCCCGACGCCTGGCAGCAAGGAACCTTGAAAGGAATCCGTTGCAGAGGCGGATTTACCTTGAACGAAATGGTTTGGGAGAAAGGGAAACTGCAAAAAGCGATCCTCACCTCGAACATCGGAGGCACACTGCGTATACGCAGCGCATTCCCCCTCTACCTGGATGGGGAAAAATTGGAGCCTGCCGCAGAAAATATGTGTAAAAATCAACTTTTGCAACCGCAAGATATACGCAAACCGCTGATTGCTGCCAATGCACCCCTGACAGTTCCCCAATATGCCGCTACCTATGTGTACGACATTGAAACAACTGCCGGAAACCAGTATGTACTGACAGTACAAAACCCATAGAAAACAAAAATTACCAACCTAAAAACAAATTTTACACATTTACCTTTGCATATCCTCCTACATTTGCATCGTTTAGATTAACAGTGTGTCCGAACACACCTATGAGGAAAAATCACTATTTTAATTATAAACATGCAAAGAATGTCTAACCAAATGAAAAACATGCGCAATGCGCTACTATTTATATTAGTAGCCATGATATCGCTCAGCGTATCGGCGCAAAATGTAACCGTAAAAGGTACTGTGACAGACAAGACGGGAGAAACCGTAATCGGTGCTTCCGTAGTAGAAAAGGGGAATACCAGCAATGGTACCATTACCGACATCGACGGTAATTTCACACTCAGTGTTCCGGCCAACGCAACACTGATATTCTCGTATGTAGGTATGACTACGCAGGAAGCTGCCGTCAAAGGGCAGAAAGTTATCAACGTAGTATTGGCTGATGATGCACAAGCTCTGGAGGAGGTTGTGGTTATCGGGTATGGTGCGGTAAAGCGTAAAGATTTGACAGGTTCTGTGGCAACTGTAAACTCCGAAACACTGGCAGCTGTGCCGGTAGCTAACGCCACGGAAGCACTGACCGGTAAAATGGCAGGTGTACAGATTACGACAACCGAAGGTTCACCTGATGCTGAAATGAAAATCCGTGTACGTGGTGGAGGTTCCATCACTGGAGACAACACCCCGTTGTTCATCGTAGACGGTTTCCCCGTTGAGTCAATCTCCGATATCCCGGCTTCCGACATTGAAGATATGACTGTATTGAAAGATGCATCTTCTACAGCCATCTATGGTTCCCGTGGTGCGAACGGTGTAATTCTTGTTACAACAAAATCCGGTAAGGAAGGCAAGGTCAACGTAAACTACAATGCTTACTATAGCTGGAAGAAGATTGCAAAAACACTGGATGTTCTTTCTCCTAAAGATTATGCAAAGTGGCAATACGAGTTGGCCCTTCTGAAAGATGCCAATGATTTGAGTTCATACGAGAAATTCTTCGGCAAATACCAGGATATGGACATGTACGACAATATTCCATACAACGACTGGCAAGATTTGACATTCGGACGTACAGGCGAAACATTCAACCATAACCTAAGCATTACGGGCGGTAGCGAAAAAATCAGATATGCTTTCAGCTATAGCCACATGAATGACAAGGCCATTATGGAGAACTCTACATTCAAGCGCGACAACTTCAGCCTGAAACTGAATACGAAACCCGTAAAGAATGTGACCGTAGATTTTTCTGCACGCTATTCTGATACAGATATCATCGGTGGTGGTGCAACAGACGCAACCGGAGGTACTTACGATACAGACCGCCGTCTGAAATATTCTGTTATCTATACGCCAATACCTTTGTCCAACCTGGACTCTTCTGCCGGTAGCGATGACGATGATTTGGGTAACTTGTACCATCCGTTGACTTCTCTTTATGATAACGACCGTAAGCAAGAGCGTAAAACTCTGAACATGGCTGGTAGCTTCGGCTGGGAAATCTTTAAGAACTTCAAAATTAAAACAGAAGTGGGTTACGATGACTATCGTAATAATGACCAGCGCTTCTGGGGTCTGACTACTTATTACATCAAGAACGTGCCGTCGGCTACCAATCAAGGCAAACCGGCTATCCAGCTTGCCAATACAAGCCGCCATAAGTTCCGCAATACAAATACTATCAGCTACGATTTCAGCAAGCTGTTCAAAGGTGACAAGCATCACTTGAATGCAATGATCGGCCACGAATGGATTATCACGAAATCTTCCAAACTGACCAATATCGTACATGGTTTCCCTGAAGGATTTACTTCCGAACAAGCATGGAAGTTAACATCGATGGGTACTCCCTACTCCGTTGACAATTATCTGGACCCGGACGATAAACTGTTGTCATACTTCGGTCGTGTAAACTATGACTTCGAAAGCAAGTATCTGTTAAGTGCAACATTCCGTGCCGATGGTTCTTCCAAGTTTGCATCGGGCAACCAATGGGGCTACTTCCCCTCTGCCGCCGTGGCATGGCGTGTTTCTTCAGAACCGTTCATGGAAGGTACCAAGAACTGGCTGGATGACTTGAAACTACGTCTCAGCTATGGTACAGCAGGTAACAACAACATTCCTTCGGGACAGATGGTACAGACTTACCAGAACTCGACCACTTCCTGGATCAATGGCTTTACCAACTACTGGGCACCTTCTAAAACGATGGCCAACCCAGACTTGAAATGGGAGACAACCATCACACGTAACATCGGTTTGGATTTCACGGTTTTAGGTGGCAAATTGAACGGTACAGTCGAAGCGTATCTGAATACAACAAAAGACTTGTTGATTCAATTCCCCGTAGGAGGTACCGGTTACGACAACCAATACCGCAACATGGGTAAGACCGAGAATAAAGGTCTCGAAGCAACCATCAACTGGACTGCCATCGACAAAAAAGATTTTGGATTGAGCTTCAGTGCCAATATTGGCTTCAACAAGAATAAGATCAAAGACCTGGGTATCATGAACGACTTTGGTCAAGCTACAGAATGGGCTTCTACAGAAATCGGTTATGACTACTGGATTGCCAAGGGCGGTTCTGTAGGCAAAATGTATGGTTACCGTTCCGACGGCCGCTACGAAGTTAGTGATTTCACCGGTTATGACGAAGCAAGCAAAAGTTGGATTCTGAAAGAAGGGGTAGCCGATGCCAGTTCAGTAGTTGGCAAGCTCCGTCCGGGTTCTATGAAACTGAAAAACCTCAATGGTAGCGAAGACAATATTGTAGATGCCAACGACCGTGAGATTATCGGTGATGCCAACCCTGTACATACCGGTGGTTTCAGCATCAATGCACGTGCCTATGGTTTCGATTTAAGTGCCAATTTCAATTGGAGCGTAGGCAATGACGTTTACAATGCCAATAAGATTGAATTTACCCAAACCGGTAAGTACCAATACCGCAACATGATTTCGGATATGGCTGACGGCAAACGTTGGACTAACTTGAATGAAGACGGAACCCTCTGCAATGATCCTGCTAAATTAGCAGCCATGAATGCCAACACCACTATGTGGTCACCTATGACAGACCGCATGGTCTTCAGTGACTGGGCCGTAGAAGATGGTTCTTTCCTCCGTCTGAACACTTTGACGTTGGGTTATACCATCCCGAAAGCCATTACAAACAAAGCCAGAATACAAAACCTGCGTTTCTACGTAACAGCCTATAACGTATTCTGCCTTACCAGCTACTCCGGCTATGACCCTGAAGTATCGGCTATGCGTAAAACCAATCTGACTCCGGGTGTCGACTACTCAGCTTATCCAAAGAGCCGCCAGTTTGTAGTAGGTGTAAACTTGAATTTCTAAACCCAGTAAAAAGTAAAAGAAATGAAAAAATTAATCTATATATCCCTTTTAACCTTGTCGCTTACCGGCCTGACCACCTCTTGCGACCTGGAATCACCAAGTAAGTCCGCCCTGGATGCATCCGTCATCTTCTCTACTCCGTCTCTGGCCGAAGCTGCCGTAATGAGTATTCACCAATCATTCAGTGAAACCAACTCTTATCGCGGACGTTTCCTCCCCTTCTACGGAATAAACTCCGACGTAGAATGGATCAACGGTATGGACCTGTCTAAAATGCCGGATGGCGGCAAGTATGACCTGGCATCGTATAACACGAAAGCTAACAACAGCCAGATGAATACGGACAACAATGCATACGCTAAATTTTATGAAGGCATTGAACGTGCCAATCAAGCCATTGCCGGTTTAAATACTTATGGCAACATATCATCCAATGCGGAACTGAGACAGCTGCTGGGCGAGGCTTTGACTTTGAGAGCTGTCATCTATCTGGATTTGGTAAAAGCCTGGGGAGATGTTCCTGCACGTTTTGAGCCGATTACGTCCGAAACAATGTATTTGGGCAGATCTGACAGGGATGTCATCTACAAACAGTTACTGTCGGACCTGCAAACGGCAGAAGACTATGTGGCATGGCCCAACGCAACATCTGTAACCAGAAGTACCGAACGCGTAAATAAAGCATTCGTAAAAGGACTTCGTGCCCGTATAGCACTCTATGCCGGAGGTTATAGCCAGCGTGCAGACGGAATCCGTCTGAGCAATGATCCCGAACTGGACAGAACAGCCATGTATACCCTTGCACGTAAGGAATGTCTGGACATTATCAATCAAGGCTGCAACAAGCTCGGTGCGTTCAAAGATAACTTTACCAGACTCTGTAAGGACATTGTAACAGCCGGTGAAGAATCCATTTGGGAAATTCCATTCTCCGATGGCCGCGGACGTGTACTTTACACCTTCGGCGTACAGCACAATGCTGCCGACCAGTATACCAAACAGGCACAAGGTGGTATAAACGGCCCTCTTCCTCATTTATTCTATGATTACGATATAGACGACGTAAGACGTGACATAACTTGCGTACCCTACGAGTGGTCCAAGGAACTGGTTGACGGAAAATCCAAGCAAGAATTGCGCAGCCTGAAGAAATGGTGCTTCGGTAAGTTACGTTACGAGTGGATGGACCGCATGGTCACTTCTACGAATGACGATGGTATAAACTGGCAATATATGCGTTTGGCCGATATTTACCTGATGGCTGCCGAAGCTATCAACGAGTTGGAAGGTCCTTCTGCAGCAGCGGCTTATTTGAAACCGATCCTGGACCGCGCATTGCCCGCAGCTAAAGTTACTGCTTATATGAATAAAGCAACAGCCAGCAAAGATGCCTTCTTCAATGCTATCGTTGATCAACGTGCACTTGAATTTGCCGGTGAATCATTGAGAAAAGCCGACCTGATCCGTTGGAACTTACTGAAGACCAAACTGGATGAGGCTAAAACCAAGATGGCACAGCTGGCACGCCGTGAAGGTGCTTATGCCGACCTGCCGGAGAAATTGTATTACCAGACTGACAAAAAAGACGGTGAAACATTGATAATTTATGGTTTGAATCATGGCGATACTGACGAGATCGGTAAGTCAATGGGATATGAAAGCAATACGACTTGGATTTCTACCGAAAAACTGACGGATGATCAAATCAATACACTCTACATACAAAATCCGGATGAAAACCAGTACTGGCCCATCTGGCAGACATTCATCGATAAGAGTAACGGCACGTTGACCAACGATTAACTTAGTGATTAACACACATAACAAAAAAGATTATGAAATTAAAGAAATATGCATATCTGTTAGGGCTGGCTACAGCAGCCCTGACAACTGCTTGCAGTGATCAGAGCGATGAAATTACAAGCATCGATTACGATCGCCTTTTCGCTCCGATCAATGTGGAAGCAAGAGTTGTAAATCAAGTCAATGCCCGCTTGTCGTGGGCAGCTGTTAATGGAGCAACAAGCTATACCATCGAAATATTCGAAAATGACAGCTTGACTTTTAGCGGCAGTCCGGTTAAAACAATACCGGGAATTATAGCAGAAGATTTGCCCTATATAGTCACAGGCTTAGAAGGTGAAATGAAGTATTCAGCACGCGTTCAAGCTATTGGCGAGAATATTTCCGAGTCCAAGTGGAGTGGAGTTTACTTTAAGACTGATGCCGAACAAATCTTCAAGTCTGTCACAGAAGAAGACTTGAGTGCATTCAGTGTAACGCTCCATTGGACGGCCGGAGAGACAGCTACCGAAATAGTTCTGACCCCAGGCAACATCAAGCATACTGTTACTTCTGCCGAAATTGCTGCAGGTGTCGCAACCATCGAGGGTTTAACCTCCGAAACTGAATATACGGCAAAGCTGATGAATGGTACCAAAACACGTGGAACTGTCAAATTCACTACTTTGGTTGATTTAGGTGGTGCTATCCCTGTTACACCGGAAGATGACTTTGCAGCATTACTTGCTGCCGCAAATGATGGTGATGCTTTTGCATTCTATCCGGGCACTTACCGTATTGCCGGAAGTGACGCGACAACCCCGGGAAAAATAGCCATAAACAAGAGCGTAGAATTCAAAGCTGTACGTCCAAGTGACAAACCCGTTTTAAATGGTTGTATTACCCTAAACAACGGTGCATCACTTACTTTGAAGCAAATTATATTGGACGGTAAAGATACGGATGGCAGCCAAACCGTTGAGTTTAAAACAGCAACAGCTTATAAGAATTTGATTATTGATGATTGCGAAATCAGAAACTATACGAAGGGTCTATACTACATCAACGTAGCTGCGACCATTGATGAAATCACAATCAAGAACTCCTTGATCTATAACATTGAATGCAATGGAGGAGATATGCTTGACTGTCGTAAAGGTGCTATAAAATCCTTGAATATCACCAATTGTACTGTTTATAATAGTTGTGCAGCTCGTGATTTTGTACGCTACGATGATGCTTCAGGAGACTTTGCCGGCATTACTCCGGTTATCACAATCGACCATTGTACCCTCAATGGTGTCAGCAATAATGAGAAACGTCTCTTCTACGTACGTTTCATCGGTAACAAAATTACTTTCACCAACAATCTTGTTACAAACACCGGAGGCTATTTCTCTGACCAAGACAAGACTGGGATACCGACATTTAAGAACAACAACTATTTCAAGGCACCCAGCTTTATCTCTGATTACGAAAAAGCCAAATTCTTTGATTCCAATTCGACTTCACTTGACCCAGGCTTTAAAGATGCCGCTAACGGTGATTTTACGATTACCAATGAAACATTGATTGAAAAGAATATCGGAAACATCCGATAAACAAACAAAATATCCTCGGAGAAAATAAACATTCTCCGAGGATATATATATTTACTGAAGCTTATTACACTACTGCATTTTCTGATTATTCCTTCATCCTTTCCATCAAATACCTCACATTCTGATAATGGCAGTTCAGTGTACCTAACAATTGCTTTATGAATCCCATATTTCCTGCCAACTGCGTAATGAATTGCATGTGCCGACCTATTTCCCGATTTGTTTGCAGAAGAAGTTTCCGTTCAATATTGCTCTGTAGCATGTACGTTCCACAAGCGTTTTGTATTTCTGCAATACCACTCCCCCATTCATGAACGCTCAATTGCTGCAATGCTCCGATAAATTGCTTCAATTTGCGGCGTAATCCTTTCAGGGATATATACTCCGAGCATTTTTCAAAAGGAAGATTCGCAGCCATGGTATCGGCCATTTGCAGATAATACGCTTTCATTGCTTCTTCTGATTGGAAGCTACTGGATACCAAGTTAAGTTGTTTGTAGGAAGGCTCTTGAATTACCTCCGGCTGGTTGTTGTTTTCCATAAATCTTCAAGTTTTAAAGGTGAATAATCCGATTTACGGGAGACGGGAAAGGGTATAAGAAAAGCGATCCCCGCCTGACCCATTGTCGAACACTAAACTTACAGCCAGTATTGAGGGTGCATTAACACTCCTCATGGGGGTGCAGGAACCGCCATATAGGAGTGTCGTGAACGGGCATAAAAATGCCCGCCACGATGATTTGGCAGGTTTCCCTGCTGTAAGTTTAAATATGTTCGACATTGCAAATGTACAATAAAAAATAGATTATCTACCCTAAAAGTAGAGAAATGTTACAACTCATTTCTTTATTCACCATAAGATCACCGAATAGTACAAATCAACCTTTCCGAAACAGTATTAAAACAGCTTTCGCATTATCCCCTTATCTCCGACCACAAAATAAGTATTCCGGTCAATCAGCAAAGCACGTCCACGTTTCTTCTTACGGTTTTCCTCATTATCTACATTGACACCTATCACCTTCCCATCATAAAAAGAAGAAATATCTTTGAAGATGGTGTGACCTACGAGGATGTGTTCGGCATTGTAGCGCTTCATTATCATTTGCAAGGAATCTTGTGGCAGCGGGTTGTACTTCGGGTCTGTCCTTACCAATCCGCGATACCAGATAGGACCGGGATTGCCATAAAGAAATGCCGTAAGAGGTGACAAAGCTTTGCGCTCAGCACGGCTCATAAACAATGCACGACTCATTTCCTTATTAACAGTAGGAATACTCAGATTACGGTCATAAAATTCTTTTCCCAAACCGGCATGCACGTATAAATCGCGACCGATAGTCTGCATGGTATTACGCGTACCCAGCCATCTGCCCAGTTCCGTATTCTCACCAAATAATTGGGGATAACGCATATTCAGCCTCTTTGCCAACTCTTTGTACTTGCCTTTGGTGTAACGCAAGTCATTAGCCAAAACCATCGGTTCGTGATTGCCCAACAGGAAAGAGACACGTCCGCCTGCATCGGCAGCTTCTTTCTCCAGCTTGTAAATCAACCAAAAGATTTGCGGCACATCTTTACCCCGGTCGAATATATCTCCGATAATCACCAAATGATTCCTGCCGAAGCTCCATTGGAACTGCTTATCAATAATCCCGTTGCCTTGCAGCAGGCTGATAACGCAATCCAGCTTACCGTGAGGGTCGGACATTACAAACACTTTTTCCGGTTGGCTGTATTTCCATTCAGGACGCTTTACGGGATGCAACTTCACATCAAACGGATATCTGCCTTTGTGGTCCACTACATGCAGAGTGAAATCCTTGGGCAACGACACATACGTAGTGTCTATAATTTGCCTTTTTGTGTTCACACTCACCACGCGTGTTCTACCGTCCGGTTCGTAAATCACATAAGGACCGTCTGCCGACAGTTCTTCTTTCTTCTCTTTCTTCTTCTTGCCCTCCGAATCAAAAGTTCCGGCACTAAGGCCGGAACTGATGAATGTTAGAATAAGAGTGACAAGGAGAGATTTCGTAATGCTTGTCTTTATCATTATCTATTTAGTTATTATTTAATCACCATAAGTAGGATTCTGTACCATATTCGGGTTAGAGTTCATTTCTGCCTTAGGAATAGGCAATACTACGCGGTAGTAGTTCCAGTCGAAAGACATGCTCTCATCCACCATCTTCAAGTGTTCGGTTTCCGCTATTTCGGGGAATTTCTTGGTAGACTCCTTACGCACGATGGTCTTGTGGTTACGGATGGCATCGAAGAAGCGATGTCCTTCGCCGAAGAGTTCTTTGCGGCGTTCCAGCAATACATCGTCCAGTGTGATAGTCTTGCCTACGACTGTCTTTTCCGGGTTGGCACGGTTGACGATGGCATCCAGATATTTCACAGCTTTCGCATTATCACCCACTTTCACGGCAGCCTCGGCAGCAATCAGATAAAGTTCGGACAGACGAAGAACGGGGATGTTGGAGTCTTCGACCGCCTTACCATTCTGCGGCTGATATTTGGCTATATAGGCCCGCTTAGTCTTGGAGACTACGGTATAAGCCTGGTTACGGACGTCGTCCGGATCTTCCTGCATCAGTTCATAAAAAGAGCTGGTCAAACAATAGTCATCATATCCGGTTTGCAAGCAGAGATAGGCAAGACTTTCCTTACCTACTCCGTCTACCGTGAGGTTCACCAGTTCGAACAGTACTTCGCCCGGGTCGGAAGATGCAAAATCAGTACCCCAGATGGTGCCGTACTCGTCGTTCGTCCACAGGCGGTATTTGTTCTTCTCTGCTCCGGCAATGGCAGCTTCGGCTGTTGTCAGTGCATTCTGGTTATCTTCCATGTACAGATAAGCCCGGCTCAGCAGCAACATACCCGCCCACTTATTGATCTTTCCTTTGTTGAACTTCTCGCTCATCAGCTCACTACCCTCTTTCAGGTCTTTGATGATGGCAGTATAGCACTGCGCCACCGTGCTACGTGCCGGTTTGTTCTCCGTATTGGAAACTTCGGTAACGATAGGCACACCCAGGGAAGCACCGTTATCCTTGGCATAAGGATAGCCGAAGAAGCGGGTAAGATCGAACAAAGCAAATCCGCGGAGAGTCAGCGCCTGACCTTTCAGGTCATTGTAAATATCTCTATCGTCCTCAAGGATTTCTATTTCATCAATCTGCGACAGGATGATGTTACAGTTCTGAATAATCTTATAAGCGTATGACCAATGGCTGCTGGGACCGGAATCTTTGGTATAGTCCAGCATATAATAGCTCGTAGTACGCTTTCCGGTTTTAATGGACTGCGCATCATCACCAGTCACGTCTCCATAATAAACCATACGCCCGGAATAATAATTAGTACTGCGCATCACATCGTAGATACCGTTCAAACTATATTCCACATCATCCAGGTTCTGAATGGCAGAAGCAGTTGGAATCTTTGTGCTCGATTCTACGTCGAGCCAGTCGTTACCGCAGGAAGTGGTCAGGCTGACCAACATTCCCATTACTATATATTTTAATGCTTTCATAATGTTTCTCTTTTTAGTGGGTTAGAAGTTCAAGTTAAGACCAAATGTAACCGTTTTCAAAGGAGGAGTTCCCCAACTTGCCGTACCGGCATTTACCGATTCGGGATCGTAGAAGTCGTAGGCAGCCCAAGTCCACAAGTTGTTGGCAGAGGCGTAGAGACGCAAGCTGTTTATACCCAACGTCTTCGTCCATGCCTTAGGAGCAGTGACACCGAAGGTCAGTGTCTTCAGACGGATGAAGTCCGTGCTGTGCAGGCGGCGGGTAGTGGTAACACCTGTCATGGCTACGGCAGGCTTTTCAATAAATACCTCGTACTTGCTAATGTCTCCCGGTTTCTTCCAGTTGTCGCGATAGTAAGCAGGAATATTCAGGGTAAAGTCCTTTCCGCCATGCTCGGTCTTCTGTGCCCAGTTATCATAGCCAAAGGCACCGAACTGATAAGAGAACATAAAGCTCAGGTCGAACCACTTGTAACGCAATGTATTGGAGAGTCCGCCGGTCACATTCGGTTCGGCATGTTTCTTCAAAGGAATGGCGTGGGCATCTTTATTGTTTTCCGTAACCTCTTTCACATAGTTTCCATTAGCATCCTGAGTGTTGGTATAGAACTGCGGTGCACCGGTTTCGGGGTTGATTCCCGCAAACTCTATCATATAGAAGGTACGATAAGAACTGCCGATCTTATGAATCTGTGTACCGCTGATAATCTGTGTCTGTTCGCCGTCCAGTTTCACAATCTTGTTCTTGTTGTGGGACAGGGTGAAGGTAGTACTCCAGTCGAAGTCCTTCTTTACAATGTTCTTTGAGTTGATTTCCAGTTCCACACCCTGGTTCTTCACTTCACCGATATTCATCAGGTAGGAGCTGAAGCCGGTAGTCATGGATACAGGACAGTCCATCAAAAGGTTCTTCGTGGTACGGGTGTAGTATTCCAGTGTGAAGTTCACACGATCGAAGATGCCGAAGTCCAGACCGATGTTCAGGTTATAGTTTGTTTCCCATTGCAGGTCGCGGTTCTCTATCTGCGACTGGATAAGTGCCGGGTTCTCCATATATCCGCCACTCAGGCTGGTCAGCCCCATGTAGCCGTACAAGTCCGAAGGCAGAGTTCCGTTCACACCGTATGATGCACGAAGCTTCAGATCACTCAGCCAGTTGCTGGTAGGCTTCATGAAGTCTTCCTCGATTACGCGCCATGCGCCGGATACCGACCAGAAGCTACCCCAACGATTATCGCGGTGCAAACGTGAGCTACCATCCATACGATAGCTTCCGCCCAAATAGTACTTGTGCTTATAGTCGTAGTTCAGACGGCTGATGTAAGACACCATGCGGGTACGGCTGGAAGAACCGCCGAGGCTCTCCAAAGTCTGTCCGTTAGTAATGTCATTTTTAAGCGGGGTCAGGAAGTTGGTAGCATAGCCTGACAAGCCGTCGTTGTATTTAGAATCAATTTCATATCCCACAAGAGCGTCCAGGTGATGGTCTCTCTGAATATCCATCTTATAGCTCAATTGGTTAGACCATACCATCTTATTATATTCGCTGTATGCCTTGCTCATACCGCCGTTGTTCTTCTCACCGTCGGAAGTACGGGAATCTCTCCATTCCTTACCTTTACTGATGTTGTAGTCGTAACTCAAAGTAGACTTCAGCTTCAAGTCTTTGATAAATTCGTATTCGGCATACAGGGTATTGAATGCACGAGTCACGTATTCGCGCTGAAAGTTGTAAGCCTGAGCCAGTACGGGATTTCTTCTTGCCAGAGAAATCAAATCTTGATTGTAAGTACCGTCTTCATTATATACAGGATCGGAAGGAGTCAGCTTGCTCACGCTGGAATAGAAAGGAGCGGTATAACCGGTTCCTTCGCTGTATACATTCTGTGTAAGGCTGGTGAACATGGAGTTGACGCCCATCTTCAACTTATCCGTAGCCTGGAAGTCTACGTTCAAACGGCCGGTGACACGTTCCAAACTGGATGTCCGTACGATACCCTCTTGTTTGAGGTAAGCCAGTGAGGAGTAGTACTTGAACCGGTCAGTACCGCCGGACAGAGAAGCCTCATAATTGGAATGGCTTCCTTTGCGGAACAAGTAATCGCCCCAATCGGTATAGCCACACCAGGGCACGGGAGCATACTTATCAATATTCTTGTCGGCATAAGCTATGGCATCTTCCGCAGATTTTCCACTTCTTTCCTGACCGAGCTTCAACCCGTTATAAATGTACTCACGACGTTCTGCTCCGCTCAATGTGGGACGATAATCCATAGCGAAGTCACTGAAACCCCAGTCGGCTTTCAGGTTAACGACAGCCTTACCGGTCTTACCTTTCTTGGTAGTAATCAATACCACACCGTTGGCAGCACGCGAACCATAGAGTGAGGCAGCGGCGGCATCCTTAATAATGGTAATGTTCTCGATATCCGAAGTATTAATGGTAGACATGGCATCCAATCCGCCATCCGAATCGATAGAGTTAATGGAACCGGAAGTTACCGGCACACCGTCGATAACATACAACGGAGAGTTAGATGCATTGAACGAACCCATACCGCGGATGCGCAGAGAAGAAGAAGACCCCGGCTGACCGGATGCGGCAGTGAACTGTACCCCTGTTGCATTACCTTGCAGCAAGTCCTGGAAAGATACGGAAGGCACATCGGCTATCTTCTCGTTCTTGACACTGGAAGCAGAACCGGCATAAGCTGATTTCTTGAAAGTACCGTAACCGGTGACAATGACTTCTTCCGTCAAGTTAGCGTCGGGTACCAGTACCACTTTCACCATTTTGCCTGCTGTGGCTTTCACTTCCTGACGGGTATAGCCTACATACGACACCACGAGCGTAACGGCTGCTTGCTCCGTCTGAATGGAGAAGTGTCCGTCGAGGTCGGTTGTCTGACCGTTTGTAGTACCTTTCACCAAAACATTAGCACCGATAACAGATTCACCCGTCTCGTCTATTACCGTTCCCGAAACAGTATATTTCTGTTGTTCCACGGCAGCTACTCCGCGTACTTCGTTCACCGGACGAATGGCGATGGCACCGTCCTTTACCGTATAAGCCAGTCCGCTATTCTTCAGACATTCGTCCAGCACAGCAGCAATCTTCTCATTCTTCACGTTCAGATTATGAACCTTTACTTTCTTTACATCATTCGTGCTATAGATAAAGGTGAAATCCGTTTGCCGCTGAATTTCCCATAGCACATCGCTTAGCGTAGCGTCTTTTAAATTCACAGTAACCGTTGTCTGAGCAAACACCGTATTGGAGGCTTGCACAAAACCAATCATCATGAAACTGAAAAACAGGAATGTAATCCACATACGTTTACTACCTTCCCAAGACCTGGTGTAGTTCTGTTTCTTAGTCATACTTACTTTAATTATTAATGGTTAGTTATAGAATGTAATTGTCTTACCGTTGATTTTGAAGTGTATGTTCTCCGTAGCTTCCAGCAGCTCCAGAAAAGGAGTAATGCTTTCGTAACGGTTCACGTTGCAACCGAAGCGCTTATTCTTGAGGCTTTCATCAGCATATTTCACTTCGATATCGTACCACCGCGAAAGGGTTTTCATGATATCTTCCAGACGCTGGTCTTTGAAATTGATTTTTCCTCTCACCCACGAAGTGTAAAAGGCAGTATCTACCGTGCGTACTTGCAGGTCGCTGCTTCCGGGTGCCAATGAGGCTTGTTGCGAAGGTTTCAACACCAGACTGTTGCCCTGTCCGGCATCTACCCGTACCGAACCGCTTACGAGGGTAGCCTGGTATTCTTCATCGGGATAAGCAGAAATATTGAAGATGGTTCCCAGCACTTCTATCTGCATGCCTTTGGTCTGCACAATAAATGGCTGTCCGGTTTTGCTTACTTCAAAATAAGCTTCCCCCACCAGTTCCACTTCCCGCTTTCCGGCACCGAAAGTAACCGGGAAACGCAAACTACTCATTGAATTCAGATGTACTTTGGTTCCGTCATTCAAGACAAGGGCGTATTCTCCGCCTTGGGGTATCTCTACCTTATTATATACAGGCGCTTTTTGCTCAGCTATTTTTTGCGCCGAACGATAATTCAGGGTCGTTGAGTCTACCTGAATTTGCTTATCCACCAACTGTGCCTGTTCTCCGGTAACTTCCGCATCCAGATACACAGTTTCGCCATTATCTAATGTAAGGATGGCTTTGGCTCCACCCGGTAGGATTTGTTGTTCCGTCAATAGTCTGCTATCGCCTGCAAGTTGTGTTTCAGGAGCATTCAGGAGGGCGAACATCAGTATCAGACCGGGCAAAGCAATTGTAGCGGCATATTGCAACACCTTCAGATACCTCTTTCGGAGAGTCATTTTCCTGATACGCTTCTCCACACCTTCCCAACCTGTATTCAAATCATAATCCGTTTTACGGATTTCATGCTGCACGAAATTCTCCTCATTGCAAATCTTCTGAAAAAGCTGCTCGTGCTTCTTGTTCTCTTTTCGCCAGGTATCCAGATATAAACTTTCATCCGGAGTAATCTCGCCGGATAGAAACCTGGATATAAGATGAGCTACATGGAAATCTTTTCTTATCATATTTTGACTTGTTTTTATCTATCTTCAATAATAATACAGGTCAAAATTAAAACATGGTGAGTCTTTAAGAATATTTTTTTGAAAAAGAATAAATAAATGTCTTTTTTCAGAGAAGCAAGAGAATGCAATAATAGTAATCGGTGAGATATTTGCGCAGTTTTTTATAGGCGGTTTTCTTGAGTGTATGTACTGTTTCGGTAGAGATATTAAGATGCTCGGCTATTTCAGGATTCTTTTTTCCTTCCAATGCAAGTCGCATGATGGCCCTCATCTGCCCGGGAAGTTTTTCGATGGCGTCCGATAGTATCCGGAAAGTCTCTTCCTCTACAACAGCATCATGAAAGAAAGCATCCGCTTTCTTTGCCATAACCTTCTGTTCATACTCATAAGCCACTTTCGAGTGTTCGAGTTCATTCAAAGCCCGGTTGCGTACAGCGGTATAGAGAAAGGCCTTTACCTGGTGCAAATAGAAGAAATCGTCTTTGATTTGCCATAACTTGGCAAATACATCCTGCACAATATCTGCCGACATTTCCCTATCTGCCATGTATTGGAAGGCAAACGAACAAAGCGCCGCATAATATTTACTGAAAATATTATGGAACTCCTGCTCATCCAACCGAATACTCACGAGCGAATGGGATTCATCTTTTATCAGGCTTAGCGTCATACATTGCAATTATATGTACCAGATCTCATTGTTATTCATTTCTTCACTCCTTTATCTCTGTATTCCGTCGGCGTCATACCCATCTTCTGCTTGAAACACTTGCTGAAATAACGCGGGTCATTGATTCCTACCATATAAGAAATCTGCGTCATGGAATATTCTCCGGTTTCTATCAGTTGCACAGCACGATTTATACGCATTTCCTTGATAAATTCGATGGGTGCCAATCCAGTCAGCGTCTTCAGTTTTTTAAAGAAAACAGAACGGCTGACGGCCAGTTCGCCCACCAGATCATCGACTACCAAATCGCCGTTATCCATATTCTTCTCCATCAGTTCCACCAGTTTATCCATAAACTTACGGTCGTTTGTAGACATTTCCGGAGCCTTCGTTTCTTCCGCTTCCTCGGATGCAGCCGGAGCAACTGTTCCTGCAGACAACAGATCGGCCCGGTACAAATCCTGAAGTTTACGGCGTTGCATCAGCAGGTTCTTCACACGCGCCTTCAGATACGTGGCACTGAAAGGCTTCGTGATATAATCGTCCGCACCATACTCCAAACCTTCCAACTTGCTTTCGATGGACGATTTGGCGGTCAGCAGTACAATAGGTATGTGGCTCGTTGTCATATCTGCGCGCAACTCACGGGTCATCGAAATGCCATCTTTCTCCGGCATCATCACATCACTGATAATAACATCGGGAAGAAACTTCAATGCCTTGCTCCAGCCTTGCATACCGTCTACGGCTTCTACAATACGATATTCAGCCGCAAAGATGCTACGCAAGAACAAACGCAGTTCCGAGTTATCTTCTACCAGCAACATGGTACCCTTGGAGTTTTCCGCCTCTTCACCTTCCGGCAGAAGCTCGTCATCAGCAACCGGCAACTGAACCGCACTGCCTGCATCAGCAACACGCTCCGCCACTTCCACACCTGCAGCCGCATCATCCTGAAGGAACTCCACAGCATCGTCATAGTGCTCCCGCCCTTTCAGGAATTCGACCTTGAAACAACTCCCGGTCCCCAACTTACTGTCCACAGATATCACAGCTTTATGCATCTCCACCAGCTCCTTCACCAACGACAAGCCGATTCCGGTGCTCGGGTTGAATAAGTTCCGGTCTACCAGATTCTCAAAACGTTCAAAAATCGACTTCTTCTTATTCTCCGCAATGCCGATGCCCTGGTCCTGCACGCCTACGGACACGGACTTCTCGTCTTCACGAACAAAGACAGTTATCATCTTGTCATTCGGAGTATATTTAAAGGCATTGGAAAGCAGGTTGAAGATAATCTTCTCATATTTGTCAACGTCCACCCACAAGCAGAGTTCCTCCTTTTCCGTCTCGAACAAGAAGTCTATATGATGTTCCTCTGCCACGGCATCGAAGTTCTCCATAATCTTACGGGTGAATGCCACGACATCAATGCGCTGCACCTGCATCTTCATCTTCTTGTTCTGTATTTTGCGGAAATCCAGAATCTGGTTAATCAGGCGCAACATGCGGTTCGTATTACGCTCCACGACCTGCAGCTGCTCGCGGGCATCGTCAGGCAACGGGGTATTCTCCAGCACATATTCCACCGGACCCGAAATGAGCGTCAGCGGAGTACGCAGTTCGTGGGAAATATCTGTAAAGAAGCGCAGTTTCATATCCGTCATCTGCTGCTCCATAGACACTTTATGCTTCAAGCGGTAGATGGTGAACAGAATATAGACAGCCGTCACAATAATCAGCAGCACAAACAGGAAGTAGAGAAAATAAGCAAAAGGCGTCTCCCAAAATGAAGGGAGGACCTCTATGTCGAGTGCACGGGTATTCTCGGTCCATATCCCGTCTGCATTGGTAGAACGTACCTTGAATACGTAATTTCCTTTGGGCAAGTTGGTATACGTGGCCGTCCGCTGCTTGCCCACGTAGTTCCATGCTTTCTCAAAGCCTTCAAGGATATAGGCATATTGAATTTCGGACGGAGCCGAATAATCGAGCGCAGCATACTGAATGGTAAAGATATTCTCCCGGTGAGACAGCACCAACTTATGCGTATCGTCCAAGCTCTGCTTCAGGACAGACTTTCCATCCGGCACCACCTCTTCATTGGAAACCAGCAAGTTGGACAACACAACCGGCGGCACATAGCTACTCTTACGAATGGAATCCGGATTGAACATAAAGATGCCGTTGCTTGCCCCAAACAGGATATTGCCCAGAGACGTCCGAGCCGATGCCGCCTCACTGAAACGCACCTGGAAGGAAATACCTTTATCGTCATAGTTCTCAAACTTCTCTTCCGAAGGAATGAACTTGCTGATACCGTTCTCCGTACTTATCCAAAGATTGTCTTTGCCATCCTCGCGTATCGAAAGAAGCACATCCGAAGGCAGACCATCCTGTACGGAATAAGACTTGAACCGGGCATTTCCGGCCTCATCCAGCGAGAGCAGTTTATTCAGTCCGCCGCCAAAGGTAGCCAGATAGAGCTCCTTCTGCCGGGTGGATATTATCCAGTGTACATCGTTGTTGCTCAAGCTGTGTATATCCTTCGGAATGCGCACGAAGTGATGGAACACGGCCTCTTCCGGAGTCTTGAAGTCATCCTTCACCACCAGGGCACCGACGGTAGTTCCAATCCATACATGCCCCGCAGCGTCGCCGGTAATGAAGCGCGCCTTATAGCAATTATCGATAGGATATCCTTTCAGGTTATTGCGATGATTGACGAAGACTTCTTTACCTTCCTTATCAAGCATCATATAGTTTACACCACCTGCAAAGGTGGCCACCCAGATCCGTCCATGGGCATCTTCATACACGCAATAGACATTATCGTCACTCAGACTGTAGATGTCGTTCTTTTCATACTGATAACGGGTCAATTTATAGCGTGCATTGCCTTGCGGCTCAGCTTTCACCAGTCCGTCTCCCTTCGTGGCAATCCAAAGATTGTTCTTACTGTCCTCCAGAATGAAGTATACATTACCGCGCATCGGAGTGCCGGTATGAGATATCGTGCCGGCTTCCGTCAGATACCCCCGTTCCACGCGGTTCTTATCATACACCCGCAGTTTTCCATCTTTCAGCCCTACCCAAAGGTTATGCTCATGGTCTTCGCACAATCCCCGCACCTCGTTGCTCAACGATTCGTAATGATGGGGCATGGGGGTTATTATTTTAAATTGCGACGGACGGAAAGTCACTTTCTCCAAACCCTTGGAGTGGGTACACATCCACAAGTTGCCCTGTCGGTCAGAAAAAGCTGTATGTATTTTGTTGGAAAAGCGCCAGTCTCCACTCGCCAGACTGTTATAGAAAGGATGCAGGCTATTATGCTCCCGGTCAAAATAAGAAAAGCCGCCACCGTATGGATGCACCCACACAGTGCCGTAAATATCTTCGTGCACATGGAATGCAGGGCGCGAACGGTCTGTACTGGTAGGTTCCACCGCTATCTTTTCTGTTTTCAGCACGCGCGTCGCCGGATTGAAGTGTACCACACTACCCGATATGTGTTGCTCGAACCAGACCTCGGAATGCCTGTCTACATAGGCAGAATAAACAGGTGCATCGGGGAAACGGGATGCATCATAATGTTCCGTAGTCTTCGCCTGGTATTGATACACAAAAAAGCCATCCGTAGCAGTAACAATCAGCATTTCACGCTCATCGAGCTCCTTGATGGACACAATTTTTGAAGTGGCAGGCAATTGTAGCAGACGGAACTCACCGGTCTTCTTCTGATAGCACCACACGCGTCCGTTCTCCGAACCGAAGAAGATTTCGTCTCCATGCTCCTGGCAGGTATAGAATATCTGTCCGGCACCACTACCTTCCTTCCCGGCTGCTTCCATAAAGAAAGAGACAGGTGTTCCCTCATCGGGCGAAAGCACTCCCAGACCATTATTGGTCAGCATCCATTCATGGCCCGAAAGATCCTCGTAGACTTTGTATACATGGACTGCCGGAAACGGACCGGTCTTGGCAGAATACCATTTGGTGGTGAGCCGATATGTATCCGGTGCCGTCGCTACACGAATAGCCCCTTCGCTTTCGGTAAACAGCCATACGGAACCGCCGGGCAAGATATGAATGGAAGTGACCGCAGCCGAACTGCCTTCTTCGCCCTCAGCCGGTACTTGCTCGAACATCTCTGTGCGGGGATCGAAACGATAGACGTGGTTATCATAAGTCAGCAGCCACAAAAAGCCGAACTTGTCTTCGTACATCTGGTCCACACGATTATTGGTCAATGCAATCTGGTTATCGAGCCTTGCCTTATAAGTCTTGAAGGTATATCCGTCGAACCGATTGATACCATCCCACGTAGAGAACCACATATTTCCCTTGGTATCCTGCAGTATGCCCATGACGGTATTCTGAGACAGTCCGTCCTCGGATGAATAATGGGTAAAAAAGCAGTCCGGCTGTGCCTTTATTGCCAAAGCACATAGCAATCCTGCTATCAGATATAAGATTCTTTTCGCCATAATTAGTCCATTCTGTGCGGTAAAGATAAGTATTTCAGCGAAAATTCTTGTATATTTGCTTCTAATTTAATACTCACAGATAAACTACTGAACCATGAAACATATTATTCTTTCTTGTCTGGTTTTGCTTTTCACATGTTCCATTGTCATGGCACAGACTGACACCCTTTCCTATGGAGTTGTCAAGAATATGCCCACCTTTTACGAACAACTTAAACAACAACTGACTTATCCCATGGCATGGGGAAACTCTCCTGCCAAAGACTTCGGCGAATGGCGCATGCAGGCACGGGAAGTATTGATGGAATGTATGCAGAACCTGGCTCCCGCCCCACAAAGTTACAATATGGAAATAGTCGATACGGAACGCCGCGACGGATACGAAGCCCGCAAGATTTGGTTCAACGTTTCGGAATGGTGCCGCATTCCCGCCTATCTGCTGGTGCCCGAAGGCAAAGGGCCTTTTCCCGCCATCGTCATGCTGCACGACCACGGTGCACACTTCTCCATCGGCAAGGAGAAAATGGTACGTCCTTTCCACGTAAAACCGGAAGTGCTGGCTGATGCCGATGACTGGGCATCGCGCTGCTACGACGGCCAGTACACGGGTGATTATTTTGCCGCCCACGGCTACGTTGTTTTGTCCGTCGATGCTTTGTTCTGGGGCGAACGCGGTCGTAAAGAGGGTATCGACTACGACGGGCAGCAAGCGCTGGCCTCCAATTTCCTGCAGATGGGCAGTTCATGGGGAGCTTTCATCAATATGGACGATGCCCGCAGTGCTGAGTTCCTTGCCTCCCTTCCTTTTGTCGATAAAGAAAAAGTAGGCTGCCTGGGCTTCTCCATGGGTGCCTACCGCTCATGGATGCTTTCCGCCATTACCGATTGCATAAAAGCATCGGCATCCGTATGCTGGATGAACACCACCGAACACCTCATGACCTTGACCAACAATCAGAACAAAGGAGGTTCCGCCTACTCCATGCTCACCCCCAACCTGCGCCGCTACCTGGACTATCCGCATACTGCCAGCATCGCCTGCCCCAAACCAACCCTTTTCTTCAATGGTACGCAGGACAAGCTGTTTCCGGTAGAAGGAGTCGAAGATGCATACGCCACCATGCACACCGTCTGGGAGAGCCAGCACGCGGCAGACCGGCTTGTGACCAAGCTTTGGGAAGAAAAGCACTTCTTCAGCAAGAACATGCAGAAAGAGACATTGGAATTCTTCGACAAATGGTTGAAATAACTCGTTAAGCATCCAAAAGGCCATCATGAAAAAGGTTTGTTTCATTTTTATTTCATTCATATTGGGCATGGGTATATGCAGTGCACAGCCTCCCCATACCTTCACCCAATATACCTCAGAGAACGGATTGTCCCAAAAAACAGTGCAGAGCATTATCCAAGACCACAAAGGACTCATGTGGTTTGCCACATGGGACGGGCTTTATAAATTCGACGGATATACTTTCAAGAATTACAAAGCTCATCCGGGAGATAATATCAGCTTGAGCAACAACCGTATGGACAACATCAAAGAAGACCCATACGGATATATCTGGGTACAAAGCTACGATCACTGCATTTTCCGCTTCGACCCCAGAACCGAAAAATTCCAGCCTATCCCCTATGATAATTATTTATCGCAGGATTTCTACGTATTACCCACCGGCGATGTATGGATTACTACGGCACAAAAGGAACTGATCCACATCACCACCCATCCCGACACCCACGAAATGACCGCCGAGAGTTTCTTTAAAGTCCATCAAATCCCCTATCAGGAACAAGTTCACCAGGTTTTCCTGGATAATCAGCAGCACCAGTGGCTGTTGACCGCAAACGGACTGTACAAGTTGAGCCGCGACGAAAAGGGAGAAGAAGAACTCTCCTCCTTCTTTGTAGCCCCTCCCGGCAAAGAAAAGCAGCCTTTCTACGAAGCATTGGAAAGCGGAGCTACCCTTTACTTCACCTCCAATAAAGGATGTATTTGGGAATGTAACGACGAGCAATTCATCCTGAGAGAGCTTCCTACCCCCTCTTCCCTCAAATTTATCCGTCAGTTGAAAGAAGACAAATTATTTGTCGGTACGGCCAGCGACGGGTTCTTTGTGTACAATCCCCGGAAAGACCAATCCGTCCATTACAACACAACTGTATGCAAAGCGCTGAAAGACAACTGCATCAGGGAAGTGTATATCGACTCCCACCACGAAGCCTGGCTCAGGCATAACATTATGGGAGTAACCCACTTCAATCCGGAGAGCGGAAACATAGACCACTTTATACTACAAGATAAATATGGGAAAGACATTGTAGACTCACGCCCGGAAATGTATATCTACGAAGACGTCAACGGCTCTTTGTGGCTCCACCCCTCCGGTGGAGGACTTGCATGGTATGACCGGAAAGAAAACCGGATACATTCCTTCTATAACCCTGCGTTGCAGTCCGGATGGAGCTCCGACAACAAAGTGACCGGACTCTTCACCGACCGGCAAGGAAATCTATGGCTTTGCTCTTACGGAAATGGATTAGAGAAAATAACATTCAATACAAGCCATTTCCACCTGCTTACTGCCCACCCGGACGATTCCGAATTTCCGGGAAACAACACCCGTGCCATCTTTCAAGACCGTGACGGCTATATATGGGCAGGAAACAAGGACAAGATTATACGCATCTACAACAAAGAGATGCAATATATCGGCAACCTCACTTTCCAGGGTAAGATTGTTCCCAACAGTACGGACGAACTGGGCATAGCCTACGCCTTCACCCAAGACCATGCCGGAGCCATCTGGATAGGGACTAAAGGCAACGGCCTGATAGCTGCCCTCCCTGCAGGACAGCCGCAGACCTTCCGGTTGCAACAATACACAACGAATACCGACAATATATACAGCCTGAGCGGAAACAGCGTTTACAGCCTGCACGAAGACCCGCAACACCGGTTGTGGATTGCTACCTTTGAAGGAGGCGTCAACTATCTGGACCTGCAGGCAACAGAGCAAACACCTCTGTTCATCAACTACAGAAACCGCCTCAAAAACTATCCGATCGGCCAATGCTACCGCACACGTTTTGTCACTTCCGATGCCGAAGGCAATATCTGGATAGGAAGCACTACCGGGCTTCTGATGTGCAACGGGCACTTCAAAGAGCCGGAAAGAATCAACTTCAGGCATTTCAGCCGCATCCCCTCGGATGTGCACAGCCTCAGCAATAACGATGTACACAACATATTCTTCACCCGGAACAAGGAAATGTACGTATCGACTTTCGGAGGCGGTTTCAACAAGTTAATCTCTTTGGACGGCCGGCAAGCCAAGTTCCAATCTTACACAATGGCAGACGGGCTTTCTTCGGATATACTCCTCTCCATCGAAGAAGACAAAAAGGGAAATCTATGGTTTGCCACAGAAGAAGAGCTATGCAAATTCACCCCGTCGACCGGGAATATAGAGAACTATCCCTCCAAAGTTTTCCCCAGGCACATCAACTTCAATGAAGGTGCCGCCTTGAGCACACAAGACGGACAACTCATGTTCAACACCGTAAAAGGAATACTCTACTTCGCGCCGGACTCCATCAGCACCAACAAATATGTACCGCCCATCATCTTCACCAGTTTCCAGCAGGCAGAACAGACCGTTACTCCCGAAGAGGGCGGCATCCTGTCCACCAACATAGACGATACGCAACTCATCAAACTACCGCACAACCGGAACAGCTTCAGCATACAGTTTGCAGCCCTGGACATGAGATACCCGAACAGCATCTCGTATGCCTACCAACTGGAAGGTTTCGAAAAGAACTGGAACTACATCGGCAACCAACGGACAGCCACTTACACCAATCTGCCCAAAGGGAGCTACACGCTAAAAATTAAGTCGACCAACAGCGACGGCGTATGGGTGGAAAACACCCGCACCATGGCATTCGTCGTACTCCCTTCTTTCTGGGAGACTCCTTGGGCATATCTACTCTACGTATTATTCATAGCCCTCATCATATTTGCTGCGTCCTACATTCTGTTCACTATCTTCCGCCTGAAACACAAGGTAACCGTAGAACAACAGATATCGGACATCAAACTGCGCTTCTTTACCAATATATCACACGAGTTGCGCACTCCGCTCACCCTGATTGCCGGCCCCATAGAGCAAGTATTGCAGAACGGACACCTGAACCATGAGGAGAAAGAACAGCTGACGTTAGTAGAAAGAAACACCAACCGCATGCTCCGCCTCGTGAATCAGATACTGGACTTCCGCAAAATACAGAACAATAAAATGAAGATGCGGGTACAGCAAATAGATCTGATACCCTTCACCCGGCATATCATGGAAAACTTCAACTGCCTTGCCGACGAGCATCAGATAGACTTCGGGCTGGAAACAGAGCTTTCTTCGCTCAACATCTGGGCAGACGCGGACAAGTTGGAAAAGATACTGTTCAACCTGCTGTCCAACGCCTTCAAATATACTCCGCAAGGGAAGCAGATAAAGGTAGTGATTACAGATAACGGGCAAGAGATAGCCGTCTCCGTAGAAGACCAGGGCATCGGCATCTCAGAGCACAAGCAGAAGTCACTGTTCATCCGCTTTGAAAACCTTGTAGACAAAAACCTGTTCAACCAGTCCAGCACCGGTATCGGGCTTTCCTTAGTCAAAGAGCTGGTTGAGATGCATCACGGCAACATCAGCATCCATAGCAAATCGGGTGAAGGAAGCCGGTTCACCATCCAGCTACCAAAGGGAAAAGAACACTTCGATGCAACCACCGAGTTTATTCTCTCGGACCATGCAGTGACCGACATCGGTCAGGTGTTCCAGACTTCACAGCTCGCTTCCCTCACCGAAAGCGGAAAAGAGGAGATAGATAAAGAGAAAGAAAGCATCCTGATTGTAGAAGACAACCGGGAACTGCGCTTCTTCCTGAGAACTATCTTCGCCCAATACTTCAACGTTATAGAGGCAGAGAACGGGAAGGCCGGTTTGGAAAAGAGCAAGAGCTACCAGCCCGACATCATAGTCAGCGACGTAATGATGCCCGAGATGGACGGCATCGAGATGGTGCGTGCACTGCGCGAGGAAATGACCACCAGCCACATCCCCATTGTATTGCTGACTGCCAAGTCGAATATTGAGAGCAAGATAGAAGGTATGGAACTGGGAGCGGACGACTACATCACCAAGCCTTTCAGCGCCGCCTATCTGAAAGCCCGTATCTTCAATCTGCTTGAACAGAGGAAGAAGTTGCAGGCACTGTATTGTGCCAGCCTGTTGACAACTTCTTCCGAACAGCAGGCAGCAGAACAACCGGAAAGTCCATCCGTTCCCGTCTTCTCCCCCAACGACCGTAAGTTCATGGATAAGGTGCTGGAAACGATTGAAAAGAATTTGGATAACGGTGATCTTATGGTGGAAGATATCGCCACGGAAGTAAATATGAGCCGTTCCGTCTTCTTCAAGAAACTAAAGACCTTGACCGGCTTGTCACCCATTGAGTTTTTAAAGGAGATACGCATAAAACGTGCCGCACAACTGATTGAAGCCGAGGAGCATAGTATGGCACAGATAGCATATATGGTGGGGTTCAACGACTCGCATTATTTCAGCAAGTGCTTCAAACAGCAATATGGAATGACGCCGACCGAATATAAAGAAAACAGCAAGTCCAACAAGACTTAAGTGCATCGTCTTATACACTTAACTGCGTCAGCCTGCACAGATAAGTGTGTAAGCCGACGCAGCTATCTGTAGTTTACAACCATTTATTCAAGAACTGAAGTACCGATTCCTGCACCTTTATTCCGCAATCATGCGGCATATCCCAGATTTCAGTCTTTAGTCTGTCATCGGCATTCTGACTCTTCCAAACCTCATGCATGATTGAAAAAGCATCGTTCACTCCTTCGGGAGGAAAGAGTTTATCATGTTCACCATTCAAGAAAAACATCGGTTTGGGGCAAGCTATGGATGCAATATGCGGATAATCCATATACCGGCGAAGCCCGGGCAAGGTATTGGCAAAGCCTCCATGCTCCTTGCCGTATTTCCAGGACAACTGGCAATCGGTAGTCACCATCCAGCATACCGCCGCACCTGCCTTTATCTTATCGGACAGCGAAGCCAGCATCCAGGCACGGTAAGCCCCCATAGAAAAGCCCATGCAACCGATGCGGCCGGCATCCACTTCGGGCAGAGTGGCCAGATAGTCCGTTGTATACATATCCTCGTAATTTATGAAAGCACTCCAACAGCGTCCCAACATCTGGAAGTGCCCCGCCACCAACATGTGTTTATCACCATCGATGCCTTCCTTCCGTCCGCGTTCTCCCCAAAAGATGGCGTCGATGGAGATTACCACATAGCCGTGGGCAGCCAGATAATCGCCTACGTACTGACCACCATAGCATTGCTTGGCCCACGCATCGACATCTTCGAGCACAGCAGGCTCCACACCGAAGGGACGAATCATCTTCTCCTTGCCGATGGAATAGTGCCCTCCATGATCGTGAAGCAACACCACCGCCGGAAAAGGTCCTTCGCCGTCGGGCACCAGCATATAAGCATTCACCCGTGAATATCCCGTCAGGTTGAACTGAATCTTCCGCGCACGATATCCCTCCCGTTGCTCTTCCGCCAGCACTTCGGTTTGATAATCGGAGGTATAAGGAGGGGGCGCCAGCATGGCGTCGAGTACTGTGGCACGCGCCTGGGTGCGCCATTCATCAAACTCCCGAACGGGACTGTTACCCCAAGCCATCGGATAGGTAAGTTCCTTTTTCAGCTGATCCAGAAAGACCGGCATTTCCCGTTCCAGTTCATAGCCTTTTACAGACTGAGAAAGGGCGGCCACCGAAGTGACCAACCCTAACACGCAAAGAATGATATTTCTCATCATATTGAAAACTGATTTCTATTCTTAATAATTCGGATTTTGTTTCAGGTTCGGATTATTGTTCAGCTGAATGCCGGGGATGGGATAAATGCCTCGCCACTCTTCCGTCGCGGTAGTCTTATAGAACCAGGTGTCCGTGAAGTAAGAACCGAAACGAATCATATCGCGGCGGCGCTGGTTCTCCCAGATAAACTCACGAGCGCGTTCTTCTTCAATCTTCTTTAAAGAAAGTTCGTCCCAGTCGGCAAGATTGCTGCGCCGACGAACCTGGTTAACCAGTTCTATCGCCTCGTTCATTTGCACTCCCTGGCGGAACAACGCTTCGGCTTTCATCAAAAGCACATTGGAATAACGTTCCAGGATATAATCGTTATCTGCCTTGCTTCCCGACCATGCCACACCTATCGGAGAATACTTCAGCACCCGGTAGCCTTCGTTCTCCTGGGCGGCAACCATATCCTTGATGGTAGTCAGTACCAGTTGATTGCCGGCATCGTCACACAAAGGAGTCACTCCGTCCTGGTAGTACTGGGGGCCATATTCCAGAAGTTCCAGACGTTCGTCACCCTCCTCGTAGCGGTTCAGGGCTTCGTCCGTGAAGCAATAGCCATTGGCAGGGGCAAAAGAAAGATTGTACTTCTTCTGGTCCAGTGCATGCTGGGTATAAAGTATAAACTCATTCCCATCCACACCTTTCGACGGGTCTACGGAGAAGGAAGAGATGACTTCGGTTGAATTGGCCTCATTGGTGGCAAGGAAGCAGTCACCAACCTTATCTTCCAAAGAATAAGCATTTGTTTCGATGACATGGTTGCACATCGTCACTACATCGCCCCAATGCTCTTCACCCGCATACACTTCGGCATTCAGATAGACAGATGCCAAGGCGGTGTAAACAGCCTCCCGCGTCAGACGGGGATAATAAGATGCACGGTTCACCTCTTTGACAGACGGCAGGTCGGCAGCAGCCTCCGTAAATTCCTTGACTACAAAGTCGTATACCTCCTTTCTCGATGCCGTCTTCGGCAAATCATTCGCATCGACTTTAGCTCCGGTGAAGAGGGGAACATTTCCGAAGTAATCCATCGCATAATAGTAGCCATAAGCACGCAGGGCACGGGTTTCGGCAATCAGCGATTTCAACTCATCCTTCATCGGAGAAGACTCCATACTTGCCAGCACCGCATTGGCGGCACCGATTCCCGGAAACAGGTAAGTTCCCCAGCAGGTTTCGAGGCGGGCGTTATCCGGCGTAATCTTATGTGCCATAATCTGCATATTGGCCTCGTCGTACCAGCCACCACTGGCACGCCCCGGACAGAAGAACTCGTCCGTACCGAACTCGCCGATACGCCAGCCGTCGCCACCTGCCCTCGACATATACGCCAGATACTGATATACACCCACTACAGAAGAGAGCGCTTCTTCCTCCGTCTGATAATAAGTCTCCGGAGAGAGCCTTCCATACAACTCCTCGTCCAAATTGAGACAACCGGACAGCATGCTCATGCCTACGCCGCATGCTACTATACTCTTAAATATATTTGTTGCTTTCATCTTTGTTATATTGATTAAGGTTTAAAATGAAACGTTGATACCCATTGTGAAAGTACGTGATTTCGGATAGCTCAGATAGTCGATGCCCAGCGGAGCTACGCCGGTTCTCGATACTTCGGAGTTAACCTCCGGGTCCAGGCCGGAATATCCGGTAATGGTAAACAGATTCTGTGCAGACACATACACACGGGCGTGAGTAATGCGCAACGGCTTATAACTGAAATCGTAACCCAAAGAGATATTGTCCATGCGCAGGAACGAACCGTCCTCAATAAAGCGGGAGGAGAACACTTTGGCTTCTTCACGGTTTACACCCGCCGTCACTGCTTCTTTCAGTACATTTCTACCGGGCAGGTTGTTCAGGTAAGCCAGGTTGTTGGCAGTAGCGTTGTATACATCGTTGCCTACACTGCCGCGCAGATTCATACTCAGACTCCAGTTCTTGTAATGCAGGGAAGTGGCGATGCCGTACGTAAAGTCGGGCTGTGCGCAACCTATGATTTCCGATTCGCCGTCATTGGCAAACTGTTCCTTACCGTCTACAATACCGGTAAACTTCTTTCCGTAGAAAGTGCCCAACGGCTGTCCCGGCATAACCAACTGTGCATAAGAACCCGAAAGCCCCTGCCCCTGACAAGGAGCCACTTTCATATTCTCTCCATTCCACTTATCGTTCGACAAACTGATCAGTTCATTCCTGTTGCGGCTGAAGTTCAGGTTTACATCCCAGGCGAAGTCTTTGGTACGCAGCACATCGAAACCCAAGTCTATTTCAACACCCTGGTTCTTCACCGAACCTACATTGGCAACCTGCGAGGTGATCAGAGACGGGGAAGGTACAGCCACGGATAGCAGCAGATCGGTTGTCTTCTTATAATAATAGTCAACACTACCACGGATTCTGCCGTTGAAGAAGCCGAAGTCCAGCCCGATGTCAGTCTGTGCCGTCTGTTCCCACTTGATGTCGGGATTGGAGTATTGCTGCGGCAATACGATGGTTACCTTTTCGCCGCCTACCAGATAGCCGTTGGTACTGGCACCCAGTGTATTCAGAGAGTTATAGTTACCTATTTCCTGATTACCGGTGATACCGTAGCTGACGCGCAACTTCAAGTCCGTAAGTACATCACTGTGATAGAACTCTTCCTGAGAGATTCTCCAGGAGGCAGCGGCCGAAGGGAAGATACCCCACTTATGGTCGGCACCGAAACGGCTGGAACCGTCGCGACGTACAGTAGCGGTAAACAGGTATTTGTCTGCATAGTTATAGTTGACGCGGCCGTACATGGATATCAATGTATTGCTTTCGGCAAAACTGCTTACGCTTTCCACCGTCTTGGCAGCGGCAAGGCTATACCACTTGAAGGTGTCGGACAGGAAGCCGTAGGCACGGGTATGGTTGCCGTCGTCGTAGAAGTATTGGTAAGAATAACCCAACATGGCATCTACCGTATGCTTGCCGAACTTCTGGTTGTACTTCAGAATGGTTTCCAGCAGTTTGGAGTAATCCGACAGTTTCTGTACACTTACATATCCGTTATTGCCGTTCCCCAGCAAGTTGCTCTTGGAGATATACGAGTTGCGTTCGGTCTGATTATAAGTATAGCCGGCGTTCACCTGCAAAGTAAATGGCTTGTAGAAGTTCCAGTCCGCCGTCAGGTTACCCAGGAACTTCCTGTTCTTGCGTTCGTCCAGGATTTCGGAAGCAAAAGATACGGGATTGACGCGATAAGGGGGAACATCGTAGAAGTCGCCTGCATCATTATAGATGGGGTAAGTGGGGTTAAAGACATACGCCTCGTACAGCATGCTGCTACCCATTTCACTACCAACGGTATTGGAAACCGGTGCCTGGTCGGCATGTGTTTCGCCGTAACTCAGGTTCAAGGTCAGTTTCAGCCTCCCATCCAGAGCAGAGTGGGTGACGTTCATACGGGCATTGGCACTGGTCATGCCCGAACCCATCATGATGCCGTCCTGATTGCTATATCCTAAAGAAGCGCGATAGTTGGTATCCTCACTGCCGCTCATAAAAGAGAGGTAATGGTTCTGTGAGATGGCTGTGCGGAAGATGCGGTCCTGCCAATCGGCATTGTCACCTTTATCGTCCAATGTCAGTCCCAGGTCATTGACTGCTTTGCGGTATTCGTCCCCCGTCAGCACGTCGAGCTTATTGGCTGCGTTGGAGATGCCCAGGTTAAAGCTGTAGTCCAACTGCTTCATACCTTTCTTTCCTTTCTTTGTGGTAATCATGATAACGCCGTTCGCACCACGTGAACCGTAGATGGCCGTTGCCGAAGCATCCTTCAGGATATTGATGGACTCGATATCACCGGGGTTCAGAGAAGAGAGCGGATTGACGGATTCCTGGTCGAAGAAGTCCGTATTACTGCCAATGGAAGCAATATGGCTGGAACTTACACCTGCCGAGGCATTGATGGGCACACCGTCTATCACATACAGCGGATCGTTGGAAGCGGTGATTGACGTACCTCCACGCACACGGATCGTATTGGAACCGCCGGGCTTACCGCTGTTCTGACTGATATTGACACCGGAAAAAGCTCCCTGCATCAGTTGCTGAGGGCTGAGGTCGGTACCGACTTTAAACTTGTCACTGCTGATGGAAGACACGGAGCCGGTCAGGTCGGACTTCTTCATCGTACCGTAACCCACCACTACCACTTCTTCCAAAGCCTGGGCATCGTCCACCAACACCACATTGACGGTGCTTCGCGAACCGACTGCGACTTCCTGCGTCACATAACCTACATAAGAAAATACAAGGGTGGCTTTTTCGGCGGGAACGGACAGCGTGTATTTTCCGTCCACATCCGTAATGGTTCCTAAAGTAGTGGCTCCCTTTACAGTTACATTCACACCTATCAGGGGTTCCTGCTTACTGTCGGTCACCGTTCCGGTAACGGTCTTGTTCTGTGCATACGTACATTGTACTATCAGCAGCACGAGAGCAAAACATAACTTTCTGACATTGAAATCTAAAATGCTTTTCATATCATTACATTTGGGTTAATAAATAAAGATTCAAAGTTTCTCGATGCGAAGCCGGATTGCCCCGACCCGCAGTGCAAAGGAGGGGATTATCTGATTCTTTGTGGTGAAAAATATGCTCAAAGAGGTGTAAAAATAGCCTTACCCGCCCCATGAGGTATTCTGCAGAGGATTTGCAACAATTATTCCACTTATTCCGATACATATTCCCCACCGCGGACCGCACTATTCCCCGTCGGATGCCACATTACTCCTTCTCAGCCGCATCATTATTCCCTATCAGCAACAAGGCTACGGGAAGTGCTGCACAAGATGGCATCTTATACAACACAAGATGGCATCTTGTGCTGCTTAAGATGGCATCTTGTGCATGTAAAGGTTATGTGTTCAAGAAGAGAAGGATAAGTCTTCTACTTGCTAAGGTGCTTTAGCAGCCACGTCATGTGCCCGTATTCAGTATCTTCCGAAGTCCAATGCTCGTTGATAGGAGTAATCAGGGCTTCTTTGGGACACTGTAATAAGTTGTACACCGTATAGCTTGTGGTGGGGGGGCAGACGTCGTCATTATATCCCCAAGTCATATAAGTGGCGGCTTTTATTTGGGAGGCGAAGTTCACTACATCGTAGTAGGCCATTGTTTTCAACTTGTCCGGCGTGTCCATGCCCGGCACGCGGAAGAAGTGGGGATAACCTCCCGCACGTCCTGCCATATAGCCCGCCATATCGCTGAGAGCAGGATGATTGGCAACGCAAAGGGTGACGCGTGGATCGAGTCCTGCCGTTATCAGGGCTAAGGCACCGCCCTGGCTGCCGCCTTGCACGGCTACGTTCTTGCCGTCCCACTCGGGAAGCGAGGTAAGCAGGTCGATGCTGCGGACGCATGCCAGGTAGACGCGTTTCATGTAGTAGTTGTCGCGGTTGTCAAGGCCATTGTTCAGGTAACCGTTCTCCCGGCCGTTGAAGGCGGTAGAGATTTCTTTGAACTCTTCGGCAGTCATTTCGGGGTTCAGGCCGTGGATTTCGATTTCGAAACGGATGAAACCTTGTTCGGCGTAGTATTTATGGCGCAAGGGCTCTTTGATGGTCTTGATGCCGGCACCCGGAGGACAGAGTACTACGGGGCAGGAGCCTTTTCCGGCATTCTTCGGGTAGAAGAGGTAGCCATAAATGGCTTGGCCACGGTCGTTTATGGGAAGTTTCACCAGGTAGCAGTCTACTTTATCGGTGCAGTACTCTTCGGCAAGCTTCTTGGTGTACTTCAGGGGGAGTTTGGAGAGTTCGACTTTGTTGGTGTCCCAGAATTCCTTGAAGTCGGCGGGCTTCTTGGTGTAGGGCTGAAGCTTTTCGGGAGAGAAACCGACTTTGACGTGGTGCTTGTAGGTTTTATCGCCGACGGTGGCGGTCAGGCGGCAGTCGCGGAAGCCGGGCTGCTTCATGGTGCCGATGGGTATAACGGCCTTTCCGTTCTTTAAAACGACGGAACCTTTGGAATCGGCGGGCATCATGTCGCCGCCCAGTTCGTAGTTTACCGTCACTCCGTCTTGGGGGATGCCGTATTTATAGAATTGAACTTCGACGGTTGCTTTCTCACCCGTCTTGTAGAGCCAGTCGGCATGATTGGGGACGGTGACCCAGAGTACATCGCTACGGTACGGGTAGTTCTCGGCAAAGGCGGTGAGCGAAAATAAAAGGGCGAGCAGGATGCTCATCGTTCCCGCAAAGGAGAACGAAGATAGTTTTGTGGAATACTTTTTGAACATGTTATTATTAAATTAGGTGGGGTATTTCCGATCCCCTTCAAGGGGACCGGGGGATTAACGTTTTATATCCAGCAGGGCATTGCCATCCTTCACCGGATTCCAGCCATCGGTTCCGGCAAGTACGGTTTCTATCTCGTAGCCCTTCAAGGTCTTCAACTGGTGGGAGAAGGAGGCACGCGCTCCAGGATTGGCTCCCGGACCCTTGCTTTCATATTCGGCATAGAATACGGTCTTTTCATTCTCTTTATTACCCCAGTTGTTCCAACCGGCAGGAACAATGTGCTTGCCTAAATCGCAACGGATAAAGACAGCTTGGGCATAAGGACGCCAGGGACGGGAAAGATAGACGTTATCCACACCGGCATCTGCCGTCAGCCGACAATCATAAAAGACGTAGCCATGCTTCCGGCCTTCATCGGTAGAAGGAGCAGCAACATAGCCGTTGCCCTTGCTATGAACGTGGCAACGATTGAATACGGCGGTAGACCAGCCGAAGATAAAATCGACCGTACCTTCTATATAGCAGTCTTCGTAATACTGGCGGCAACTCTTGCCATAGGTATAAAGCGTATCCTGGAAACCAAGGAAACGGCAGTTCTTGAAGTACACGCGGTCGGCACTGATGAAGCATGCCACTGCCTGGCCCACAGGACCGGAAGTATTCTCGAACGTGATATTCTCTGCATAAAAATCGGGGGCGTAGATATAACAGGAAGAGGAACCGGAAGTACCTTTCGTTTCTCCGAAGCGGTTCAGTTTATCGGCGTAATCGTCATAAGACAGTATGGCACCCTCCTCGCCTATCAGGGAGATATTGATTTTGCTTGCAGGAATGACAATCTTTTCCTTATATACACCTTCGCGTACCAAGATCGTGGTACGCATGCTTTTGCGGAAATCGGGCACGGCATCAATAGCCTCCTGCACGGTAAAGAAATCTCCGCTACCATCTTTAGCCACCACAAAATCGTAGTGACGCACGTACCGCGCCAGTTCCGGAACGGCCCGGGCAATAGCATCTACCGTCAACCCGGCTATCACCCGACCGCCGTATACATTGAGGTGCGTATTGTCTTCACGGCCTTTGGGCATGGCAGGAACGGTATTGGGAGCCACCCACATAAACAACTTCTTCGACTCGTCAGGTCCCAGGCCTTCCACCAAATCGTGGGTAATCTTGTTCATATCTACAAACGGAACGTTCAGTTCACGGGCAACATTGCGCGGAGAATCGAGATAAGCTCCGTGTGTATCTATCAGTTTATCGCCTTCCTTGGGTCCCGGCTCGGCAGAAGCCTCACGCTTGGCATCGGGATTGGCGTCATTGCGGAAATCATCTTGATTGACGGCGGCTTTCACTGCCTGTACATCGGCTGCCACACCGAAGTTACGACGCACAATCGAGTTGAATAATACCGGAATGCCTCCTTTGGCACGCGTCTCGTTGACAAACTTGCGCAGATTGGCATCGAACGTCGTTCCGGGGTCGGTGTGGCGGTCTTCTTTCGGCTTCTCGTCGTTGTGGCCGAACTGGATAAAGACGTAATCGCCCTTTTTGATTAAAGAGAGCACCTTGTCCCAGCGTCCTTCGTTGATGAAGCTTTTGGAACTGCGACCGTTTACCGCATGGTTATCCACCCGTATCTCTTCCGAGAAATAGCCGGGGAGCATCTGCCCCCACCCTCTTTCGGGATTTCCTCCGGTGAGGTTCTTATCGGCCATGGTGGAGTCTCCGATCATAAAAACAGTAATAACCGGTTTATCGGATTTGAAAGCCGAAAACAGAAAAAACAAGCCTAAGAGCAAAATCAGTTTATGTTTCATGGTGTTATCAATAAAATGTATTTTAGTTTCAGGCTGCAATATTAGGCAAAACCAAGTAGTTTTCGGTGTAAAAAAAGTCGCAATCGGTAGAAAAATTAGTTTTTAGTCCACTCGCTGCACATTCCAAAGACATACTTCATATCATCGTACTTTGCGGCTTCCTTCTTCGTCAACTGCTTCGCCCATTTTACGCGGCCTTCCGTTGATGCGCCCTCTCCTGTACTACCATATTCAGCATAGCGTGCGGTTTTCTCATTTTCCGGATTACGCCAATTCTCCCAACCTGCCGGGCAGATGTGCTTACCCAGTTCGCAATTTATGAAAACCGTAGCAGCATACGGGCGCCACGGACGTCCCAAATACACCTTTTCTACGCTGGCATCGGCCGTCAATTTGCAGTTCTTGAATACATAACCCACTTCGATATTCGCCGGAGTAGAAGCAGCCGTCACATACGAATTGCTTTTACTGTGGATGGCACAACCCTCGAACAAAGCTGTAGAAGGACCGAAGATAAAATCCGTAGTACCTTCTATATAGCAATTCTGGAAATGGAGGCGGGTGCCTGCCGCACCGGTATAGATAGTATCTTGATTTCCCAGGAAACGGCAGTTAATGAACATCAGCCGGTCTCCCTCCGTATGCAACGCAACGGCTTGTCCCAAATGGGCGGCGTTATTCTCTATCGTCAGATTCTTAAAGGTAATGCCACTACCTTCCACTTTCACCGTATAAGTACGGAATGTTCCCATCTTATTGATATTGGCGTGGTCATCATAAGTAATGACGGTGTTCTCCACACTCTCACCCACAAAATCTACATTCTCAATCCAGGAAGGCACTATCACCTTTTCTTTATACGTACCGTTCTTTATGAAAACCGTTACTTTATAGTCCATAAAGGCACGAATTCCCTCCATCGCTTCCGTCAAGGTACGATAATCGCCGGAACCATCACGCGCAACAACTATGTTGCGTTTCCATTGCGTTTGTGGGTGGGGAAGACGCTCCCACTCTAAAGAAGCCAGAATAAACGGTCCTACTGCTTTGGGGTCGTTGCTGCGGATGGTTTCATGAATATAGTAATCATAATCACCGGAGCGATAGTTTTTTCCGCCCAATCCTGCAACGGCACAAGCCTGCGTAATGGAAACAACGCCGTCCTTATCTACTTCAATGAAGTTATCAAGAATACCCTTATACCCTTTGATTGCCACTTCCAAATACGATTTGTCGATATACCCTTTGCGTACAGCCTTGAACAGAGTATATACAAACATTGTAGAACATGAAGATTCCAAGTAATTTCCTTCGGCACCGCTCTTATCCAAAACCTGATACCACAATCCGGTCTTCGGGTCCTGCTCACGTTTCACCATTGCAGCCAGATGATTGAGAGTCACCAGCATGGAGTCGCGTCCCGGCTCATGCTGCGGAATGAAATCGAGTGCATCGACAAATGCCATAGCATACCATCCCATAGCACGTCCCCAACTGTGCTGCGACTGTCCCGTCTCAGGGTCCGCCCAACGTTCCTTGCGGCTTACGTCACAAGCATGGCGATACAAATCCGTCTTTGGATCGTAGGTATGACGGGCTGCCATCAGAAATTGGTTAATGACATCCGCATAATCTTCCACCTGATTGTTACGGTAAGCATATTCGGCATAGAAAGGCGCTCCCATATAGACGCCGTCCAGCCATACCTGATGTGGATAGATCTTCTTATGCCAGAAGCCACCGTCCTCATTACGTGGATGATCGTCGAGCTGGCTGCGCATCAAAGCCAATGCTTTTTTATACTTCTCGTCTTTGGTTTGCTCGTAAATACGGAAGATAAACTTGCCGGAGTTGATGCGGTCCAGACTGAACTCTTCGCGTTTGTACATCTTGATGGTTCCGTCGGCATTTACCATCGTATCGGCATAAGCCAAAGCATAATCATAGATTTTCTTGTTTCCGTAGCGGTCGTACACATCCAGCATAGACTGAAGTTCCAGTCCGTGGCAATAATCCCACTTCAGCCTTGGTTGGAAATCCAGTTGCCAGGACTCCGGGCAACGAATCATTTCCGATTCAACCATACGTACAGACCAGGGTTGTTCACTACTTACACGCTGCGCCGACATCCCCAGCGGGAAAGCCAACAACAATCCAGATACAATAAATTTACAAATTGAATTCTTTTTCATGAAGTCACTCATTTTTTGGTATTAGACCTACTTTATTTCATGAAACAAAAGTAGCGCTTTCTTTTTAAACCGGTGTGTATTTTTCAACGCAGAGGGTGTATTATTTGGTTTTCGTGTACGGAAACGAGCAATTTTGTGCACGCTAACGACAATTTATGTACAAAATCGTCCTTTTTACTAAGAATTATGCTTTTCCAGTTTGATTAATTGAGAAAAGGTCTTATTTTTGACCCGGTTTTTATTCGTACTATTGCAAAAACATTATCAATTACCAAATTAAATCACAAGAGAATGGAACAAGTTTTCGGTTATATCATCGGCTTAGGAGCAGCAGTGATGATGCCTATAATCTTTACAATTTTGGGCGTTTGCATCGGCATTAAATTCAGCAAGGCATTAAAGAGCGGTTTGCTGGTGGGCGTCGGTTTCGTAGGTTTATCAGTAGTAACTGCTTTGTTGACCAGCAGCCTCGGCCCTGCCCTGAGCCAAGTGGTTGAAATCTACGGTCTTCAGTTGAAGGTCTTCGATATGGGATGGCCTGCTGCAGCAGCTGTAGCCTATAACACATCGGTGGGTGCATTCATCATTCCGGTATGTTTGGGAGTAAACCTGCTGATGTTATTGACGAAAACGACACGTACAGTCAATATCGACCTCTGGAACTACTGGCATTTTGCATTTATCGGTGCAGTGGTTTACTTCGCCAGCGACAGCATTCTGTGGGGTTTCTTCGCTGCCATCATCTGCTACATCATTACCTTGATTATGGCCGACTATACAGCGGACAAGTTCCAGGGATTCTACGATAAGATGGAAGGTATCTCCATTCCGCAGCCTTTCTGCGCCGGTTTTGTACCTTTCGCTGTGATTATCAATAAGGCATTGGATAAAATCCCCGGCTTCGACAAGTTGAACATCGATGCAGAAGGCATGAAGAAGAAATTCGGTTTGCTGGGCGAGCCGCTGTTCCTGGGTATCCTGGTAGGTTGCGGCATCGGTGCGCTGTCTTGCAAGAACGGACAGGAACTGGTGGACAAGATACCTTATATATTAGGATTGGGTATCAAGATGGGTGCAGTGATGGAATTGATTCCGCGTATCACAGCCTTATTCATCGAAGGTTTGAAACCGATTTCCGATGCTACCCGCGAACTGATAGCCAAGAAATTCAAGGGTGCCGTAGGTCTGAATATCGGTATGAGTCCGGCATTGGTCATCGGCCATCCGGCAACGCTGGTTGTTTCACTGCTGCTGATTCCCGTTACCATTCTGCTGGCTGTTATTCTGCCCGGAAACCAATTCCTTCCGCTGGCTTCTCTTGCCGGAATGTTCTACCTCTTCCCACTGGTACTGCCCATCACAAAGGGTAATGTAGTGAAGACTTTCATCATCGGATTGGTAGTGCTGACTATGGGTCTGTATTTTGTAACCGACCTGGCTCCTTACTTTACGCAAGCTGCCCACGACGTGTACGAAAAGACGCAAGATGCAGCCGTAAATATCCCTGCCGGATTTGAAGGCGGTGCTCTCGACTTTGCATCCAGCCCGTTTGCATGGATTATCTTCCACCTGACATATTCATTCAAATATATCGGCTCCGGCATTCTGGTGCTGTGCACACTGTTCCTGATGATCTTGAACCGTCGTGCCATCATCAAATACCAGAAGTCAGTAAAAGAAGCCGCTAAATGATAAAATTATAAACTCAAATATTCATAAATTATGAAGAAATTAGCAATTGCCATGATGTTGGGTATCGCCGCAGTATCGGCTTCCGCCCAAGTGAATTACAAGATGCAGGTTGCTTGCAACCCGCAAGATGTTAAGACGTACGACACCAACCGTCTGCGTAGCAGCTTTCTGATGGAGAAAGTAATGGCTCCGGATGAAATCAACCTGACCTACTCTATGTACGACCGCCTCATCTTCGGTGGTGCAGTGCCCGCAACCAAAGAATTGGTACTCGAAACCATCGACCCGCTGAAGGCTTCCTACTTCCTGGAAAGAAGAGAGCTCGGTGTTATTAATATAGGTGGCGAAGGTATCGTTACCGTAGACGGCAAAGAATACACACTGAAGTTTAAAGAAGCTCTGTACGTAGGAAGAGGTAACCAGAAAGTTACTTTCAAAAGCAAAGATGCTTCTCAACCTGCCAAATTCTACATCAACTCGGCAACCGCCCACAAGGCATACAAAACTCAGTTGATAACCATCGACGGCCGCAAGGGTTCTCTGAAAGCCAACTCCTTCCCCGCCGGTAAGATGGAAGAAAGCAACGACCGCGTCATCAACCAGCTGATTGTAAACAACGTACTGGAAGAAGGACCTTGCCAATTGCAGATGGGCTTGACAGAATTGAAACCGGGTAGCGTATGGAACACTATGCCGGCCCACACTCACAGCCGTCGTGTTGAAGCTTACTTCTACTTCAATGTTCCCGAAGGCAACTCCATCAGCCACTTCATGGGCGAACCTCAGGAAGAGCGCATCGTATGGATGCAGAACGAACAGGCTATCATGTCACCCGAATGGTCCATCCACGCAGCAGCCGGAACCAGCAACTACATGTTTATCTGGGGTATGGCAGGCGAAAACCTTGACTATGGCGATATGGACAAAATCAAATACACAGAGATGCGATAACCCCCATCAACACAAAACAGGCATGGATTGTTCAAATCCATGCCTGTTTTTGTCATTTTCTACATGATTTCTACCAATTATTACACCTTTATCAGCACACAAAGCCTTACATTTGCAACAAAATACTAAATCTATTATCATGAGTACATTTCAAAATGCAATGGGTAAAATGACCAATTACCGTTGGACCATTTGCGCCATGTTATTTTTCGCTACAACAGTAAATTACCTCGACCGCCAGGTCCTTTCCCTTACGTGGAAAGACTTTATCGCTCCCGAATTCCACTGGACTGATAATGATTACGGTACAATCACTTCCATCTTCTCTATTATTTATGCATTCAGCATGTTGTTTGCCGGACGCTTCATCGACTGGATGGGAACAAAGAAAGGGTATTTGTGGGCTATCGGCATCTGGTCGCTGGGCGCCTGCCTCCATGCATTCTGCGGATATGCCACAGAGTTATGGGTAGGATTGGACAGTTCCGACGCTTTGATTGCCGTAGAAACCGGTTCGGCCATGGCACTTACCATCGCCACGGTCAGTGTTTATTTCTTCATCGCCGCCCGTTTTGTACTGGCACTGGGTGAAGCCGGTAACTTCCCGGCAGCCATCAAGGTTACTGCCGAGTACTTTCCGAAGAAAGACCGTGCCTATGCAACCAGTATCTTCAATGCCGGTGCTACGGTAGGTGCACTTGCTGCTCCGATCACCATTCCTTTGCTTGCCAGATACTTCAAGGAGATCGGCGTTGGCAACGGTTGGGAAATGGCATTCATCGTTATCGGTGCACTCGGCTTCATCTGGATGGGATTATGGATTTTCCTGTATACCGAACCCAGCAAGAGCAAACATGTGAACAAGGCCGAACTGGAATATATAGAACAAGATAAGAACGAAGAAGGCACAACCATCATCGAAGAAGGCAAGGAAGAAAAGAAAATGAGCTTCTTGCAAAGCTTCTGCTACAAACAGACATGGGCTTTTGTATGCGGCAAGTTTATGACGGACGGTGTATGGTGGTTCTTCCTCTTCTGGACTCCGGCTTATATCAGTGACGTATACGGATTCTCTTCCGACAGTCCGACAGCCATGCTGCTTATCTTCGTGCTTTACGCCATCACCATGCTGTCTATATACGGTGGTAAATTGCCGACTATCATTATCAATAAAACCGGTATGAACCCGTACGCAGCACGTATGCGCGCCATGTTGATATTCGCTTTCTTCCCGTTGCTGGCACTGTTTGCACAGCCTTTGGGCAATTACTCTTATTGGTTCCCGGTTATCATCATCGGTATTGCCGGTGCCGCACACCAAGCCTGGTCGGCCAACATCTTCTCTACGGTAGGCGATATGTTCCCGAAGACGGCAATTGCAACAATTACGGGTATCGGCGGTATGGCAGGCGGTGTAGGTTCTTTCCTTATTAATAAGGGTTCCGGTATGCTGTTTACTTATGCAGCAGGTACTACCATGGCCGACGGGACAGAGGTGGAAATGACCAAAGACCTGTTGCAACAAGGAGCACAATACGTGCGTCCGGCTATGGAATTCATGGGATTCACCGGTAAACCTGCCGGTTACTTCATCATCTTCTGTATCTGTGCAGTAGCTTATCTGCTCGGCTGGATTATAATGAAGGCATTGGTTCCGAAATACAAGCCTATTGTTTTGGATTGATAAAAAGAAAAGAGATAGCTTCCGGCTATCTCCTTTCATTCAGCATTCTCCCCGCCGGGCATTAGCGCCCCGGCGGGGAGTTTGTTTTATATTATTGCTTAGTCCTCAAAAGGATAGTGCACTCCCCACTCCCGACGCAGACCGTCCATGATGCGCATAATGCGCAATGTTTCGGCATGCGGCATATAAGGAGATTCCAGCCATCCGTTTCTCAGTGCCTCGATAGAAGCATACACCTGATATTCATATCCGGTAATCTGCGGCGGACAATTGTAGACGGCAATGGTTTTATAATCTTCCGTCACCACCGTAACCCGCTGCGGATTATTGATGTTTTCTACAATCAGATGCCCTTTGTCACCGGAGATAATGCCTTGCCGGTCGGTCACGCTCAACATGGTACTATGAAGCACAGCCATTTTTCCGTCATCAAATACCAGGGTGATGCTGTTCTGTGCATCCACGCCGGTATCGGTCTTTACACAAGTTGAAGCAATTCGTTCTACACCCGTACCGAAGACCATAGAGGCAAAGTTAAGGGTATAGACTCCCAAATCGAGGAGCGCACCACCGGCCAATGCCGGCTGAATGAGCCGCTCGCGATCACTGATAGAATAACCCAAGTTGGCAGACAGCGTCATAGGACGCCCGATGACACCGTCGGCAATAAGTTTGTTGATGGTTTGGGATAGCGGCATATAGCGTGTCCAGATGGCTTCGGTGATGAAGACTTTCTTTTCTTTGGCAAGGTTCAGCAATTCTTCTGCCTGGCGGGCGTTGGCAGTGAATGCCTTTTCGCACAGCACCGGCTTCCCTTTGAGCAGACACATACGAGCATGTTCAAGGTGATGCGAATGAGGAGTAGCGATGTAAACCAACTGTACCTGCTCATCATCGAGCATTTCTTCATACGAACCGTAAGCGCGGGTAAAGCCCCAACGGTCGGCAAAATCACGGGCAGACTGCAGACTGCGGGAAGCAATGGCATAGGCTTCTACGCCCGTCATACCCTTGAGGGTAAGCGCCATTTGTCCGGCAATCCCTCCGGCACCGATAATACCAATTCTGATTTTTTCCATTTTGTTTATTCTTTTCTGTTTATTATGAGGAATGTCTGTCGATAGTATAACAAAAAAGCTCTTTCTCACGAAAAAGCTTTTCTTTGTTCTATTGCGGTCAAAAACAAAAAGCCGCAAAGCACTCAATTTAAGATGAAAAAAAGGGAAGTCTCACGACTTCCACAATTCTTCTAACCTTAAATCTAAATCTCTATGAAAAAAACGTGCCACAAAGATAGCGCTTTATCGCATACGACGTTATTAATAAATTCTATAAAGACGTAGAAAAGACTTAAGATTTGCTAAATACAGAGAGAAGAGATTCTACGCCACTACCGTTCCTCTGAATGACAGTTACTCCGTAGCTCTCAACAGTTCGGCATAGATAGGATTCAGTTTCAGCAGTTGCGGCACACCTATCAGGAACATCTGCTTGCGGGCACGTGTAAGGGCCACATTCAGCTTCCGGTCTATCTGCACACCGTTTTCCTCCGTCAGATTGGCAAGAAACCTCAACTGATAGGCACGGTTCACACAGAAGGAGTAGATAATAACATCCCGTTCGCTACCCTGAAAGCGCTCTACCGTATCTACCAGAATATCATTCAGGACAGCAATGCCCAAAGCTGCTATTTCTTTTTTAATCAAAGCTATCTGGCTGCGATAAGGAGTGATGATACCCAAAGTCAATAACGGATCGAATCCCGAAACAGCCGAATACTGCCGATAAACAACCTCTGCCAGCCGGGCGGCAAGCAATGCTTCCGAATGATTCATCTTTGCAGACTGCACCGGAGGTTCGGGAACAGAAGGCAGGAAGGCGACACGACGCGTCAGCAGATGGGCAAACTCGCAATCGGTCAATTCCGAAGAAAGAGAAAGCTCCCCTTGCTGGTGAGGCAATCCTACAGGTTCCAAAAGCCCGCCATAAAAAGCACGGTTGGGAAACAACGCCACCTCTACATTCATACGACCTTGACGGCACAACATATCAGAACAATGACTCGCAATTAATGAAGCCTGACCGGTTGATGAAGCAGAGATATTGCGGTAAAGGCGCTCGAAAAGCGAGTCTTTCAAATTGTATAAACCGATGGCATGCAATGCTTCATCGCATACCGCCGACTGCTCGGAAGATTGCAAAACAACCGCAGGCAACTGTTTGTGGTCGCCTATCAGAATGAACTTGCCGATGGCGTCTCCGCCGGCAGGATTGCGGGTGCATAGCAATCCAAGCAATTGAGGTTCAAGTATCTGGGTAGCTTCGTCCACAATGGCAACATCGAATGTCTTCAGGCGGAAAAGCTCTGTTTTGGAAGAAAGCGTAGCCACTGTTCCTACAAACACGCGGCAGCGGGCAATACGCTCCTGCACCTCACGCCGGGTGGAACAGGGCTCCAACACATTCTCTATCAGATGGGAACGATAAGCCTCATCGCAAGCCAATTCACTGCCGATACGGATGAAATCTACTTCCGGCACAATGGCAGAAAGTGCTTTGCTGATTTCATCTACAGCACGATTGGTATAAGAAAGCAGTAAGATCTGCTTGCCTTCCTGATAAAAGGCTTCCACCATGCCACGCAGGGCACGGGAAGTCTTGCCGGTACCCGGAGGACCGATAAGCAGGAAATAGTCACGGGCGGCACGGGCTTTCAGAGTGATTCGGGAGAAATCATCCGTGGCAGCGGCAATAGAAGCATCAAAGGAAGCATCGAATTCGGGAGTACGCTGCCCCAACAACAAGTCGCGCCGGCTCTTCGTGGCCGACAAGAAAGCGGCAAGCCCCAGATACATCCCCCGGAAGGAAGTATCCATATAGTCGTGCTCGATGGCATAACGGCTATCAGCAGGCAAGACACCGGCATTCTGCTGGGTGGCACGCAGTCGGAGGCAGACTTCATCATCGGAAATACGTTCTATATTCCCCTTGAACACCATCTTGTTGGTGACATTATCGGCATCTGAATTCCGTTCGTATAGTACAACAGCATCGCCCTGGCGGAAATTAGGAGGAACAGACTCCTGCCCGGAGAGAGAAGAGGCTTTACGCGAAGTTGCCAACGACAGATAGGGCTTGTGCGCATCTGCCGCATGATTCTCTTGTATCACCAGATCGAACAGTATCTCCCCCGCCTCACATTTCTCCGCCAGCGTGGAGAGCCACAATGCAGCAGCACCGGCACGTCCCTCATATTCAATATCGCCCGACTTGGAGGTATAGAGCTCTTTGGTTATAAAGTTGTAGAGCGTATAGAAGTAGCTTTGCTCCAAAGGAGACAACGAACCGATCCGTTGCGCCACCGCATCTATGGACGGATAGAGATAACGCTTCCACAACGTATTATCCAGGCAACGTTCGTTCAGCGTATCAGGATTAATATCTTTCAAGCGTTCAGCGGTATACTGCGGACTGTTCCGCAACTGGATGCCATATTCGGTAGCTACAATCCGGTTGCGCACATCCATCACCCGCCGCACCATGGCCCACGAAGGACGGGCGGGATAAAGCAACGGATAGCGGGTATAGAGCAAATAGGCTTTTACACGCCGATGGTCCATACCCATGGAATACTCCAGCACGGCCTGATAAAGCAACATCTGCACCTTATTATTCTCTTTAGGCTCCACCTTGCCACGGATAGAGTACTCGTCCGCCTTGCCGGATTTCATCTCTATAAACGAGGACATATCCCGCTGCATATAATCCAGACGCCCCTGCAAGCCCAATGCCTCACAGATATAAGTAGGTTCCAGCACGGCATCCGTCCTGTCCAGTTCGTAGCCCGATGCGCGGAAAGTTTCCGTCACCGTCCGGCGGATGTTCTCGAAGTGCCGCTTACAATCGGAAAAGAATTCCATTTCTTTTTCCCGGTCGCGCAAATCAGAGCAGGCAGCCAGTTCGATGGGGTAAGAGCGGAACGCTTTCTTCATGCACGCCACGTAGTCGGGCGCTTCTTTGGCATGAATCCATTCGTCCAGAAAGAGGTTGGCGATATTACCCAGCAACAGCGGGCGGGTATTGTCGGGAGATTGCAGGCGTGCCAGCATATAGTTGGCCGGATGATGCCCGTAATCCTTGAAGCACTCCGCCAGCGAACTGATATCTATCAGATAATCAGGTTCCAGTATTATAAAAGAAGGGGTAAGGATTCCGGCTTCATCAACGGCAACATCCAGCAGATTGACCTGCGCATGCCGCCACAAAAGCTGACAGGTTTCTGTAAACTCTTCATTTATCTGCGGCACATTATACCGGACCCGCAGCGGTTCATCCGCCACCGTATCTACAGGCAATACATACAGATAAGTTTCATCGGCATACTGAAAGCAGACACGCATGCGCCGTACACGCTCCCTGGCAGGAGGCGCCACAATGTAAGTAGCATCCGCACGGGGCAGCAGGCGGTAAAGTTCGTCAGGTATATCTTCCCCCATCAGCCGTTTGACGAAGAAAGCCAGCGTCTTGGCATCGCGCAACAACTGTTCGCGTTGCGGTTCCGACTGGCGGTTCAGAATGGCATTGGAAGTCAACCGGAAGGTATGCAAGCGGTTCTGCTCTACAATAGAAAGGCCCACTTTGGATGCCACGAAGTTAATCCGTGCGGAAAGGTCGGTCATCTGCAAACTGCTGTCCGAGATTTGTGTACGGCACAATCGCTCCAACAACTCACGCAGCTGCCGGTATGCAATCTCCAGAGGGATGTCTGCTCCGCGACAAGCCCCCAGCAATATGTCAAAGTATTCTTTTACTTCACGATTCATCATTCTTCCGTCTCCGCTTCTTCCGCATCATCATCAGTCTTTTTATCCTTTATCATAAGGATACTCAACTCATAGAGCATGTAAAGCGGGACAGCCACTACCGTCAGCGTGAACGGGTCGCCGGTAGGCGTAATAACAGCAGCTGCAATCACAATGATAACAATGGCATGACGACGGTATTTTCGCAAGAAAGTCTTGTGCACCAATCCCAGCAGGGAAAGCAGCCACGTCACCAGTGGCAACTCGAATGCCAGTCCCATGCAGAGTACCAGCATCATAAAGTTATCTATATAGGAATTCAAGGAAATCTGGTTCTCGACCGCTGCGCTTAATTCATAAGTAGAGAGGAAGCGCAACGTCAGCGGATAGACCATAAAGTAACCCAACAATACGCCGATGAAAAACATCACCGTACCGATCCCCAGCGCTTTCTTCACTCCCTTGCGCTCATTGGGATAGAGCGCGGGGCTGATGAACCGCCAAACTTCATAGAAGATGTAAGGTGCAGCCGTCACCACAGACATCCAGAAAGCAGTGGACATGTGTACAAAGAACGGTGCGGCCAGATTGATATTGATAAGCTTTACATGAAACTCCTGGGTGAAGAATTCATCGTGCAAGTCGAACGTCTGTCCGATATAACGCAACACATCATAAAAGATAAAGTCATTATGGCAAGGAGCCAATATCACCCGATCGAACAGATAGGGCATGGCAATAAAATAACCTACAGCCAACACAAACCACACGCCGATAATGCGAAACAGCACCCGGCGCAATTCATCCAGATGATCCCAGAAAGTTAATTCTTTTTCAGCCACTTTATTTCACTTCGCTTTCTGCCGGTTTATCCAGGTCTTCTTTGGCTTTGTTGATTTCTTCTTTGGCTTCGTTTACTCCATCTTTGAAGCTCTTCACTCCTTTACCCAAACCTTTCATCAGTTCAGGAATTTTCTTACCACCAAACAACAGTAAAATAACCAACGCGATGATAATCCATTCGGAACCGCTGGGCAGGAAACCTAATAAAAGTAAGTTTGTCATAGTCATATCGGATTAATTTGATGCAAATATAGAAATTTTTAATGATTGGTGATGAGTGATTAGTCATTTATTCACCAATCACTCATTTTCAATCTTGATAATACACCCTCTTCACTCGCGTGGAAACACTGGTCAGCACTTCGTAAGGAATGGTTCCGAGTACATCGGACAAAACCGTTATAGGCAGATGATCGCCGAAGATTTCAACGGTATCCCCTTCCTTGCAGTCGATGTCGGTAACGTCGATCATGCAGACATCCATGCAGATATTGCCCACATAAGGAGCTTTCTGCCCGTTTACCAGACAATAGGCATGCCCGTTGCCCAGGTGGCGGTTCAAACCGTCGGCATAACCGATAGGTATGGCGGCAATGCGCGAAGGACGCACCAGATGCCCCTTACGGCTATATCCCACCGTATCTTCTTCGGGCACATCGCGTATCTGAAGAATGGTAGTCCGCAACGTACTGACGTTGTTCATAATGGAATTGTCAATCGGGCTGACCCCATACAGGCCGATACCCAGACGAACCATATCGAACTGAGCCCCGGGGAAGCGTTCGATTCCGGCAGAGTTGCAGATATGGCGGAGTATCTTATGCGGGAAAGCTTCCTGCAACTCCCCGGATGCTTTTTCAAACGTCTCTATCTGCCGACGGGTAAAGGCATCGAACTGCGCCGCGTCACTTCCCACAAAATGAGAAAACACGGAACGGGCTATGACGGCATTCTGTCCTTTCAGCCGTTCTATCAGCTGCGGCATGTCTTCTGCCGCAAATCCCAGACGGTGCATGCCCGTATCCAGTTTTATGTGTATCGGGAAGTTTGTGATGCCTTCTTTTTCGGCTTCCTTGATAAGGGCATCGAGCAGATGGAAACTGTAGACTTCAGGTTCCAGTTTGTAGTCGAACATCGTCTTGAACGCCGTCATTTCGGGGTTCATGATGACGATGCTTGCGGTAATTCCCGCCTTGCGAAGCTCCGAACCTTCGTCGGCAACGGCAACAGCGAGGTAATCGACATGATGCTCCTGAAGGGTTTTGGCAATCTCGTAAGAGCCGGCACCGTAAGCAGAGGCTTTCACCATACACATCATCTTGGTTTCGGGTTTCAGCTTGCTGCGATAGTAGTTCAGATTGGCTATCATCGCTCCAAGATTGACTTCCAGTATGGTTTCATGCACTTTCTTTTCCAATACTTCCGTCAAGGCATCGAAACCAAACTTACGGGCACCCTTAATCAGGATTATTTCATTTTCAAGGCGAAGTTCTCCCCGCTCGATGGCATGTATCAAAGCATCGGTATTGGGGTAGAATGACTTTTCGATGTTGAAGCGGGCAGCGCAAGAAGAGATCTCGTTTCCTACTCCGATGATGCGTTCGATGCCGCGGCTGTTCACCAACTGCGCCACCTGGCGGTAAAGGGCGGGTGTATTCTGTCCCGTTTCCAGGATATCGGAGAGTATCAGCGTCCGCTTCAGACCATTAGAAAGAGAACGGCGATACAGGAAGTTGAGCGCTATATCCAGCGAACCGAGGTCGGAATTATAGCTGTCGTTTATCAGCAGGCAGTTATTCTTTCCTTCTTTCACTTCCAGACGCATGGCTACGGGTTCCAGTTTTGCCATGCGTTCCGTTATCACTTCGGCAGGAAGCATCAGATAGAGGCAGGCAGCCAGGCAGTTCAGCGAGTTTTCGATAGAAGCATCGTCGATGAAAGGCAACGTGAATGTATTGTCCATATCCAGATAGCGGTAAGAGATGACGGTGCATTCGTCTTTCTTCTCCACCTTACTTATAAATAGCGGACGTTCCATATCCTTCCGGCTCCACGCAATCTCACGTGCAGAAAGCATAGACTTCGACACGCAGTGGCTGATAAATTCATCGTCGCCGTTGTAAATCACCACATCGCAGTTCTTGAACAACATAAGCTTCTCCATACACTTCTCTTGCAACGAGAAGAAATTCTCCTGATGGGCACCACCAATGTTGGTCAGGATGCCGATGGTGGGCTGGATGATATTTTGCAAGGCACGCATCTCTCCTGGTTCCGAGATGCCGGCTTCGAAGATGGCGAGCTCGGACTGCTCGCTCATCTGCCACACCGACAGAGGTACGCCTATCTGTGAATTATAGCTGCGCGGCGAGCGTACAATGGCACGTTCGGGACTGAGCAACTGGTGCAGCCATTCCTTTACGATGGTTTTTCCATTACTACCCGTGATGCCGATGACGGGAATCTGAAACTGGCTCCGATGTTGTTCGGCAAGCTTCTGCAAGGCCTTCAACGGATTGGGAACTATGAGTAAGTTGATAGTTGATAGTTGGTAATTGATAATGGACTGTGCGGCGTCTTTGCTCACTACGAAGTTGCGTACACCGCGAGCATAGAGGTCGGCAATATAGTGTGCACCGTCGTTCCGCTTGGTAGTCAGAGCGAAGAACAATGTTTCTTCGGGGAAACTCAGGGAACGGCTGTCGGTGAGCAGCCAGTCGATGGTAGCCGGCGTGTCCCCTACACGTCGTGCGCCAATGGTTTCGGTTATGGTTTCAATCGAGTATGGCATATTTCTCTTTCTTTTTGGAAGTCTAAGGTCGGGTATTTTCCGTTAAGTTGGTCTATTTTTAACACAATTTGTTCTAAAAAACGCTTATACTCCTCAGAGTCCGGATGAAAAGGCTTATGAGATAGTGCTTTACGGATATTTTCACTTTCCTCCATAATCTGTAACGCCTCCTTGGAGATGCAAGTCTGCACAAATCGCTCCCACACATAGCGGACGGCTACCTCGGAAGGGTGAACCATATCTTCGGCATAAAAACGATAATCGCGCAGTTCGTCCATCAGCAGTTCATAGGCGGGGAAATAGAAAACATGTCCTGGGAAGGCTGCTTTCAGTTGCTCGATGGCCAGCAGTAAAGTGGCTTTGCTCAGGCTGTTAGCATGCATTCCATCGCGTACATGGCGGATGGGGCTGACGGTAAATATCACTTTCAACTGCGGATTCAGCGCCAGCAAGCCGGATAGCAGGGAGGTGTAATCAAGTATTACCTCGTTCACGGAAAGCATTCGGCGGGTAAAGCAGGATTCGGGCTGTTTATGACAGTTGGCAACGATTCGTCCCGTCGCTTTGCTTTCATAAACCCATGCTGTGCCGAAGGTTAGCAACAGGTAGTCCAGCCGGGAAATATCTTTGTGTGCCTCCTGCAATCGTCTGTTGATATGTTCCAGAGATTCTTCCATATCAGAAGAAGAAAAATCGCCATGATGCATCGGACTGTGCCAAAGCTCCCGGAAGAAGAAAAGACTGTCTGCATCGTATCTCTTCCCGACGACGATTTCGCGCAAAGCGGCGGAAATGGAAAGCGGATTATAAAGTACACCATAAGGATTGAGATTACAACGAAACTTGGCGTCGGTCAGTCTTGCCCCGATATTATTGGCAAAGCAAGAGCCGAGAAGCATCAGTTTATCCGCATGCGACAGACGAGGCAAGTCAGCAGGCAGTTCAACAGGGGTATAGAAGTTCATAAATGTTTGTATTATTATACCATAAAAACAATAAAGTAGCCATCCATCGCACTTAACTCAAATAAAAGTTGAACACGTTTTTACCCTCATACCCTCATAAAATCGCTGCATCCCTTTATTCATCGGCATTTGGAGTATGAGAGTAACCCTGGTAGTAACTATGAGAGTAAGCTGTTGCTCTCATAGTCTAAGCAGTTGCCCTCATAGTTATAGACAGTTTCCATAGGTAGGGAACGCTCGTTTCCTACCTATGGAAACTCCGGTTTCTTCTAATGGGAACGCCCGTTTCTTCTAATGGGAACGCCCGTTTCTTCTAATGGGAACGCTCGTTTCCTCTTATGGGAACGGTCGTTTCTGCTTATGGAAACGGTATTTGCATATTGTCTCTTATATTTTTCATCATTGTTCTTGTTCTTTTGCGTTCATACTTCCACGAGGTGAAACAAAAGTAGTCTATTCTGACGAAAAGAACAAAAGAAGGGAAAGCTTTCTTGCCAATCTTATAATGGGAATAAAAAAAATAGAGGCTGACGATAACCGCCAGCCCCTACTACAACTGTATCAATTCTATTAATTTAACCAATCAACGGCAGTATTTCCTACCCACTCTCTGAACTTCGGATACTTTTCATCAATAGCTTGACGCTCTTCTGTCCACTCATAGGTTGTCGGTACACAAATCATTTGCGGAGCTTCTCCACAATTAGCTTTCAAATAGTATTCTCCGGCAGCAGTGTTTTCTACTAAAATACGAACATCACTTATAGCGTTGCACTTCGGAAGTCTGAATATCACAACTTCCTTTTTCTCTGTATCAAGACCGGTATTTACCATTGTTGATGTAGGAACACCAAAAAGCTTATGAACCTCATGTTCATGATTACCAATGTACAAAGGCAATGTGCCACCAGCAGCTCGCAGAGTAATGACCGTTGCATCAGATAACAATGCAACATCGAATACGACATCGTTAAAGTCGAAGTCATCGCTCGCTCCAAGGTCTTCTGCAATAATTCTTTGAGCGTTTTTATAGGTAGCAGGACATATCTTAACGATCCAGTCATTATAATAGCCGTCAGCAGCTTCTTGCTGATTAGAGTTTCCTCCAGTGGCTTCAAAGTCGAATCCTACATAATAGCTTCCATTAATATATTGAACAGTATACTTATAATGATTCTTACTATCCAAACTATTAAGATAACCAAATGAAGATGTTCCACTATTTTGCATCAACATTATACTACCATCACTGGCATTAAAATTATAGATATGATCATCAGTACCATTCTCAAGCACTGCAATCAAATGATCCATATTAGAATGCGCACTGCTTACATGCTGAACAAAAAAGTCCGACCAGTTAACGCTGGTAGTAGACTCAGGATTCTGATGTGTATTAAACCACTCAGTTACCGCATCTTTTTCTGCAGCCGTAATATCGCCGGGAACAACCACATAGTTACTCCATTCATTACTATTAGGGTTAGTTCCACGCGTAGTCGGCTTTTCACCAAAGCCCCAATCCTGATCCGCTGCAATTTCTCCATATTGCTTCACAAAAGCTACGGTGTATTGAGCTTCTTTACGCAATGCAGCCTTTTCAGGATCGAACAGATCATCATTCGAGCTACAAGATGCAAATATCACTGCACCAATAGCCAAGATTCCCAAATTAAACTTCCATCTCATAATCTTTATTATAAAGGTTAATAATCACAATAAAATTCCGCATAAAATACACGAGTACAACAATGTTCCATATTTCATATTGCAAAGATAGACAACTCTATGCAAATAACAAGCAAAATAGAAGAAAAGTTGCAATATATATCATATAAAAGTTGTATTTATTACGCAATCATTAAACAGATATTCACTTTATACAAACAATTAATATCTAATTATCAATACATTAAGAATAATCATATTATTTACATCAAGTAATAAACGATTTCACCTAAAGCCTTAGACAAAAATAGTACATTTTTCATATTCACCCATAAACCATTCGAGCACAAAATCCCTGCAAACAGCTTACACAAATACCCGTCGCCCACACCTATGCCGAAGAACACAGATATTTATTTAAAATAGCAACTAAAATATTGTATTTTTTAAAATAAATCCAGTATCTTTGTTGCATATAATATTCATAAAAACTTGTTATATCATCATATAACGCAACATTTTACTAAAAAGTAAGAGAGAACATGAAAAGTAAGAGAATGAGTTTTTCCAACATTTTCCCGATGTTGGCATTGGGAGTAATTTTTATTCTTTCGGGATGTGAGGAAAACAAGGATCTTTACAATCCTGATCGAGTACAGGAGGAAGCCAGAAAGAATTTCCCCGTAAAAGACATTGATCCCAATCAGACTTGGGAAACAAGCACTGTTTGTAACGCCACAGTATCAGTTAATGAGACTGCAGGAGAAGTTTATACGATTAAGGTTTATACATCAAATCCTTACAATAAGGATGAAGAAGCATTTTTGCTTGCCAAAACGACTGTGGCAGATGGAGAGACTGTGAATTTTAAATTTGATATTCCAACAGCATTGCAATATGTACATGTGATGAGGGTGAACAGTAGAGGATATAGTTCAGCGAAACCGGTAGCAGTGGAAAACAAAACTATAAAAGCTACATTCGGAGGACAAAATATAACAACAAGAAGTAACACAACAACCCTTAGTTCTTCTGTCGTAAATTTCAAAGCACCAGACACAAATGATACAAAAATCTTTCCGACAGAAGAATCTATTAAATCATTAGGTCTCACAAAGAGCGACGGACAAATTGGCGCAGCCGGCAATTATGAAATCACCTCCACAGTAAATAAGATAAATAACTGGGGAAGTGGTGCAAATATATATATTACAGAGAACGTTACTTTGACTCTTGAGTACATTGCGCCTAATTCTCATTTATACATACTTCCTGGAGTAAATGTGACTATAACAGGAGGCTATGCCTTAACACAGTCAGGAAACCTTATTAGTATAGGCCCCAAGGCAACACTTACCAGTACAGGAAAAATACAAATTCAGGCAACTCTTTATAATTTAGGCACTCTTGACTTAGCAAATAATGAATTAGAGACTTCAACAAACGGCTATCTTTACAGTTTAGGTTCTATTAAAGCAGGTAATATAAATATAACAAATTCAACCTTCATTAATGAAGGAGAATTATCAGCTGCTTATTTCGAGGAACAAGGAGGAGGAATCTTCTATAATAGTGGAAATGTGAACATTTCAGGAGAAGCTCTTTTAGGCGCAGAATATCAAGAATGGGAAAACCAAAATTACTTTGAAACCGCCGGCAATATGACAATCCTGGCAAAGAGCAATAAGATCCTTAACAGCTGCAAACTAATCATTGGTGGCGAATTTAAAATTACAATCGCCCAAGATAATGAGCAGAACTATTTCGCAATGAATGGTGGTTCTTATGTAGAATGTCAAGACTTGTACTTAAATCAAGCCAGAATATATATGGGAGAAAAATCATACTTCAAAGTCAAAGGCACAGCTACATACGAGCATAACCCTGGAGGTTTCTATAATAATAATGGGGATTATGCATTAATACAGATTGACAGAGCCGTTGCTAAATATCCCGGAAATGCCAATGCAATAGGTTACCATGGGAAATTATACCTTGCATCCGATCATCATTTTTTAGACTCTGTGGATGGTACCGCCGGACATTGCATAAATAAGGATACAAGTGTAATGGACGCTGGTTTCAACAATGCCGACATCACAATCCCCTCTTCCGAATGTAACCCCGGCTACAACTCAAAGCCTGACGGCGGTGGTAGCGACAAAGTTCAAACTTACGCCTACGCTTTCGAAGACATGGAGAAAAACGCAGGAGACTATGACTTCAATGATGTTGTATTATATGTTACCGTACCTTATGATAAAAATGGAGAAAAAGTAATAGATGTAACTTTAAAAGCAGCCGGAGCAAGCAAACAATTATCTGTATCTTTCAATGACGGAACAAAAGAACGACTTATATTTGAAGACGTGCATGCAGCTTTGGGAGTACCAACAGGTACAATTGCAAACACAGGTGAAGCAACAGGAACTCCCAAAACAGAGACTGTTACCGTTAGCAGTAATTTCAATTTAACAGATAATGGCGACTTCTACATTTCCGATGGAAAGGAAAGAAAAGTACACATTCCAAAATTCACAAGCGATTTCCAACCGGGAAATGTTCCTTATGCCATCCGTATAGCAAGTGGAGCTTGGAAATGGCCGGAAGAAAGGATCAGCATTGAACAAGCATATTCAGGCTTTGCAGAATGGGCAAAAGATGCTACTGCTGAACCTGATTGGTACAATAATCCTACAAGTGAGAGTGTAATGAGTAATTAAGCATCCAGCAGCCTCAAACATATCACCTATCATTAGCTTCATTCAAAACATATTTTGACTTCAAGCTAACGTATAATCAAGAGAAGAGCGAAAAATCTACTTTCCCCTATATATTTAGAAAGTAGATTTTTCGCTCTTCTCCTTTAGACAAATGCCATCATCCTCTCCTTAACCTCCTTCTTCTGTGTTTTTTTCTACTAAAACCTCCCGCCATCCGTTTTCTTTTACTATTTTTGCATTTTGTAATCTTCAGATTAGAGATGAAAACAGAACCAACAACATATAACTTGCTGAGCACCATTTCATTCCCCGAAGACCTGCGCAAACTCAGCGTAGACCAGCTTCCGGAAGTTTGTAATGAATTGAGGCAAGACATTATCAAGGAAGTTTCGTGCAACCCCGGACATTTTGCCGCCAGCCTGGGAACCGTAGAGCTGACCGTTGCCCTGCATTACGTATTCAATACCCCTTACGACCGCATCGTGTGGGATGTAGGACACCAAGCCTATGGCCATAAGATACTGACCGGCCGACGCGAAGCCTTTTCCACCAACCGTAAACTCAAAGGCATCCGCCCCTTCCCATCTCCTGCTGAAAGCGATTACGACACTTTCACCTGCGGGCATGCCTCCAATTCTATTTCTGCCGCACTGGGCATGGCTGTAGCCGCTGCCGAAAAAGGAGAGCAAAACCGCCATGTCGTTGCCGTCATCGGAGACGGAAGCATGAGCGGCGGACTGGCTTTCGAAGGACTGAACAACGCTTCATCCACCCCGAACAACCTGCTCATTATCCTCAACGACAATGACATGGCCATAGACCGTAGCGTAGGCGGCATGAAACAATACCTCTTTAATCTGACCACCAGCAACCGTTATAACCAGCTACGCTTCAAGACTTCCAAGTTGCTGTTCAAGGTAGGCATCCTGAACGAAGACCGGCGCAAAGCCCTGATCCGCTTCGCCAACAGTCTGAAATCCATGGCAGCCCAGCAACAAAACATATTCGAGGGAATGAATATCCGTTACTTCGGTCCCGTCGACGGACACGATGTGAAGAATATAGCGCGTATTCTCCGCGATATCAAAGATATGCAAGGCCCCAAAATCCTGCATCTGCACACCATCAAAGGCAAAGGCTTCGAACCCGCGGAGAAGAATCCCGGCATCTGGCATGCACCGGGTAAGTTCAATCCCGAAACCGGCAAGCGTATCAAAGCAGATACCAGCAACCTGCCGCCCCTTTTCCAGGATGTGTTCGGAGAAACCTTAGTAGAACTGGCCGAGCAAAACCCGAGAATCGTCGGCGTCACTCCCGCCATGCCCACCGGTTGCTCCATGAATAAGTTGATGGACCTTATGCCCGACCGCGCTTTCGACGTCGGCATTGCCGAAGGACATGCTGCCACTTTCTCCGGCGGCATGGCAAAGGAAGGCATGCAACCCTTCTGCAACATCTATTCTTCCTTCATGCAACGGGCCTATGATAACGTCATCCACGACATTGCCATTCTCCGGTTACCCGTCGTGCTTTGCCTGGATCGTGCAGGTCTGGTAGGCGAAGACGGTCCGACACACCACGGCGTATTCGACCTGGCATACTTCCGTCCCATCCCCAACCTGACCATATCTTCCCCGATGAACGAACATGAACTGCGTCGCCTGATGTACACGGCACAGCTTCCGGACAAAGGTCCGTTCGTCATCCGCTACCCCCGCGGTCGCGGTGTTTTGCTGGACTGGAAATGCCCGCTGGAAGAAATTCCCGTAGGTAAAGGCCGAAAGTTGAAAGAGGGTAAAGACCTCGCGGTCATCACCCTCGGCCCGATAGGAAATATCGCGGCAAAAGCCATAGAACAGGCCGAAAAAGAAAAAGGTATTTCCATTGCCCACTACGACCTGCGCTTCCTCAAACCACTGGATGAAGAAATGCTACACGAGATAGGACGGTTGTTTTCCCGCATCATCACCATCGAAGATGGCACACGGCAGGGAGGCATGGGCAGCGCCATACTGGAATTCATGGCTGATAACGGCTATACCCCGCAGGTACAACGCATCGGCGTGCCCGATACTTTCATAGAGCATGGCACGGTTCAGGAACTATATCACCTTTGCGGAATGGATCAGGAAGGTATTTTAGCGATGATTAATAACATATAATCATGACAAAGAAAGAGGCCATCAAGGTATTTGAAGAAAAGAAAGTGCGCACACTCTGGGATGACGAAACAGAGGAATGGTACTTTTCAGTGATTGATGTAATAGAGATTTTGACTGATAGTCCTAATCCCAGAAGATATTGGAGCGATTTAAAATCAAAATTACAAAAAGAAGGAAGTCAACTGTACGCTAATATCGTACAGTTAAAAATGTTGTCAACTGACAATAAAATGCGTTTCACAGATGTAATGACTACCGAGCAAATGTTCCGCCTCATCCAATCCATTCCTTCTCCCAAAGCCGAACCTTTCAAACTTTGGATGGCCCAAATAGCCAAAGAGCGACTGGACGAGATGCAAGACCCGGAGCTGACCATCAAACGATCCATGATGGAGTATAAAGCACTGGGCTATTCAGATAACTGGATAAATCAACGCCTGAAGAGCATTGAAATACGAAAAGAACTGACCGACGAATGGAAACGCCACGGTCTGGAAGAAGGTGTGCAGTTCGCAACCCTGACAGACATCATTTATCAGACTTGGGCGGACAAAACAACCAAGGAATATAAACGTTTTAAAGGTTTGAAGAAGGAAAACCTTCGGGACAATATGACTAATAAAGAGTTAGTGTTGAACATGCTGGCTGAGTTATCAACAAAAGAAATCTCGGAAACCAACAACCCGGAGAGTTTTGACGAACATATTGACGTTGCCCGGCGCGGCGGAGGTATTGCCCGCGAAGCCAGAATAAGACTGGAACAAGAAACCAGACAAGCCGTCATTTCTCCCCTAAATGCCAAACAGGTACTGGGAATGGAACAGAAAAACGATAAGAGCAATAAAGAGCAATGAAAATTATTATTGCTGGTGCCGGCGCAGTAGGCACACATCTGGCCAAATTGCTGTCCCGTGAAAAACAGGACATCATTTTAATGGACGACAACGAAGAAAGGTTGAGTACACTCAGTTCCAACTTTGATTTGATGACGGTTACGGCATCCCCTACCTCCATAAAAGGACTGAAAGAGGTAGGAGTAAGAGAAGCCGAATTGTTCATCGCCGTCACCCCCGACGAAAGCCGGAACATGACCGCATGTATGCTGGCCAATAACCTTGGTGCACAAAAGACCGTAGCCCGCATCGACAATTACGAGTATCTGCTTCCCAAGAACAAAGAGTTCTTCCAAAAATTAGGTGTAGACTCACTGATCTATCCGGAAATGCTTGCAGCGAAGGAGATTGTATCTTCTATCCGCATGAGTTGGGTACGCCAGTGGTGGGAATTCTGCGGCGGAGCATTGATACTGATAGGCACCAAGATGCGCGAAAAAGCAGAAATACTGGATATCCCCCTCTACGAATTGGGAGGACCGGAGTTACCTTACCATGTGGTAGCCATCAAACGCGGCAGCGAAACACTGATTCCCCGAGGAGATGATACCATCAAGCTGCATGACATCGTTTATTTCACCACCACCCGAAAATACGTTCCCTACATCCGTAAGATAGCCGGCAAAGAGGACTATGCCGACGTGCGCAACGTAATGATTATGGGCGGAAGCCGCATTGCCGTACGTACCGCACAATACGTCCCCGACTATATGCAGGTGAAGATTGTAGACAACGACCTGAACCGCTGCAACCGCCTGACCGAACTGCTCGACGACCGCACCATGATAATCAACGGTGACGGACGCGACATGGACCTGCTTGTAGAAGAAGGTCTGAAGAATACCGAAGCCTTTGTCGCCCTGACCGGTAATTCGGAAACCAACATTCTGGCCTGTCTGGCCGCCAAGCGCATGGGAGTCAGCAAAACAGTGGCAGAAGTAGAGAATATCGACTATATAGGCATGGCCGAAAGCCTTGACATCGGTACCGTCATCAACAAAAAGATGATTGCTGCCAGCCACATCTATCAAATGATGCTGGATGCAGACGTCAGCAACGTGAAATGCCTGACATTTGCCAATGCCGATGTGGCCGAATTCACCGTAAAAGCCGGCTCAAAGATTACCAAACACCCGGTAAAGGACCTCGGATTGCCGAAAGGAACCACCATCGGCGGATTGATACGTCATGGAGAAGGTGTGGTGGTAATGGGTAATACACTGATACAACCCGGTGACCACGTGGTGGTATTCTGCCTGAATATGATGATAAAGAAAATCGAAAAATACTTTAGTTAGCAACAAGTAATCAGCGGAGATGATTAATTTCAAGACAATTACACGGATTATCGGCGTTCTGCTATTGCTGGAAACAATAATGTTTTTCATCTGTTCCGGTGTATCCTTCTATTATGGAGAGGGCGATTTATCGGCTTTCTGGAAAGCAGGAGGCATTACGGCAGGGGTAGGCTTGCTGCTGGCTATCCTCGGCAAAGGAGGCGACAAATTGCTGACACGCCGCGACGGATATGTATTGGTCAGCCTGGCTTGGGTCGCTTTTTCGCTCTTCGGCATGCTGCCTTTTTATATCGGCGGATACATTCCCAACATCACCGATGCTTTCTTTGAAACCATGTCCGGCTTCAGCAGTACGGGAGCCACTATTCTGAACGACATCGAGTCATTACCCCACGGCATACTCTTCTGGCGCAGCATGACGCAATGGATTGGCGGTTTGGGAATTATCATGTTCACCATTGCCGTACTTCCCATCTTCGGCGTCAGTGGCTTACAGGTATTTGCCGCCGAAGCCAGTGGGCCTACGCACGACAAAGTACATCCCCGTATCGGTATCACCGCCAAATGGATTTGGAGCATCTATGCAGGTATCACCGGCATCCTCGTAGCTTTACTGATGCTGGGAGGTATGAATTGGTTCGACAGCGTATGCCATGCCTTTGCAACAACCGGCACGGGAGGTTTCTCTACCAAACAGGCCAGTGTAGCCTACTATCATTCGCCCTATATAGAATATGTAATCTCTGCTTTCATGTTCATTTCGGGCATCAACTTCACCTTATTATTATTGTTCGTCAACCGTAAGTTCAAGAAGTTCATCAGCAATGCGGAATTGAAATGGTACTTCGGTTCGGTGGTATTCTTCACCACGCTTATTGCCGTTATACTTTATTATACCAGTTCCATGGGTGTAGAAGAGTCTTTCCGCAAGTCTTTGTTCCAGGTTATCTCCCTGCATACCTCTACCGGTTTTGCTACGGACGACTATATGACTTGGACACCTGTTCTATGGGGATTGCTCACCATCATCATGCTGATGGGAGCCTGCGCCGGCAGTACCACGGGCGGATTGAAATGTATCCGTATGGTCATCCTGACCAAAGTCTCGCGAAATGAGTTCAAACACATCCTGCATCCCAATGCCGTATTGCCGGTAAGAGTTAACAAACAAGTTATTTCTCCCTCCATTGTCTCTACGGTTTTAGCCTTCTGCTTCCTTTATATAATCATTATCACCATCAGTGTATTGCTGATGATGGCCATGGGAGTCGGCTCCGAAGAGTCCATTGGCTGTGTCATCTCCAGTATAGGAAACATGGGTCCCGGCTTAGGGGAAACCGGACCGGCATATTCATGGAGCGCCTTGCCCTATGCAGCCAAGTGGCTGCTGGCATTCCTGATGCTTTTAGGACGTCTGGAACTCTTCACGGTACTGCTGCTCTTCACCCCCGATTTCTGGAAACGGAATTGATTTAGGATAAAAAGTGTAAAATAAATCATTTTTTGTTATGCCGAGATAGCAAACTGAAGGATAGTTATTATATCTTTGCAGCCTCAAAGAGAGATTTGTGGTATGAAGCAGTGTATTAAATATGGAATAATCATCATATTAGCAGCCTTATTGCATGACGGTGCAATGGAAGCCGCGAGCGCTGTATACACTCCTACCGGCAGCAATACTACATGCAGCATTTCATCGCAAAACCACACGGCACAACAAGCCATCCATAACTTTTACGACCTGCTGGCATCGGTTTCTATCTGCCTGGAGCATGTGGACCATACGCAAGTGCCCACCGATAAAAGCCTCTTCCGGCGCATGTACATCTACAAGATGCAGCAGCATGCCTATGCCCCCGAGTGCGACCGCTTATTGTACCTGTCTCCCCACCCCGTGCCCGATATGAACTATTACGTATTCGGGTTGAGAAAGATTATTATTTAACGAAGGACTGCAAGCCCTGCCGCTTGCCTCCATCTCCTCCGCCGGACAACGATTCAGAGGTATTGTCCTCCGGTGTGACGTATCTATATTATATATCTAAAATCTTATCAGATTTATGAACTTTACTTTGTTAGTGGTCGTCCTATTGACGGCAATCGCTTTCGTGGGTATCGTCATCGCGCTTTCCAACGCGATAGCTCCCCGTTCGTACAATCCGCAGAAGATGGAGCCGTATGAGTGCGGTATTCCTACCCGCGGTAAATCGTGGATGCAATTCCGAGTAGGTTACTATCTGTTTGCCATCTTGTTCCTGATGTTCGAGGTGGAGACGGTGTTCCTGTTTCCCTGGGCAGTCATCACCCGCGAACTGGGCGTAGCGGGACTTTTCAGTATTTTATTCTTCCTGATTATATTAGTTCTGGGCCTTGCTTATGCCTGGAGGAAAGGAGCGTTGGAATGGAAATAACGAAGAAACCGAAAATAAAGTCTATCCCTTATGAGGAGTTTACTGACAACGAAACGTTGGAGAAACTGGTTCGGGAACTCAACGCAGGAGGCGCCAACGTGGCACTCGGCGTACTTGACGATTTCGTCAACTGGGGACGCAGTAATTCATTGTGGCCTCTTACGTTTGCAACCAGCTGTTGCGGTATCGAATTTATGGCCCTCGGTGCAGCCCGCTACGACATGGCGCGCTTTGGGTTCGAAGTAGCCCGCGCCAGTCCGCGCCAGGCAGATATGATTATGGTTTGCGGAACGATTACCAACAAGATGGCCCCCGTGCTGAAACGTCTTTACGACCAGATGCCCGACCCAAAGTATGTGGTTGCCGTGGGCGGTTGTGCCGTCAGCGGAGGCCCGTTCAAGAAGTCCTACCATGTGCTGAACGGGGTGGATAAGATATTGCCGGTAGACGTATATATCCCCGGTTGCCCTCCACGTCCCGAAGCATTCTACTACGGTATGATGCAACTGCAACGCAAAGTGAAAATTGAGAAATACTTCGGCGGAGTGAACCGACAGGAAGAAAAACCGAAAGAAGAGTAATGATAGATATGGAAATAAGATATATAGAGCCCGCAGCCTTGCACGACGAGATGCTGCGCCTGCGGCAAGAAGAACAGATGGACTTCCTGGAATGCCTGAGCGGTATGGACTGGGGAGAACCGGATGCAGAAAAAGATACGCCTGATACCCCCAGAGGACTGGGTGTTGTCTATCTGCTGGAATCGACCAGCACGGGGAAACGGACAGCAGTACGCACCGCCACCCTGAACCGGGAACGCCCCGAACTCCCCTCCGTCAGTGACATCTGGAAAGCTGCCGACTTCAACGAACGCGAAGTGTACGATTTCTACGGTATTGTCTTTATCGGCCACCCCGATATGCGTCGCCTCTATCTGCGCAACGACTGGGTAGGCTATCCGTTGCGCAAGGACGATGACCCCGAAGCGCAGAACCCGCTACGCATGGACAATGAAGAGACCGTCGATACCACCACCGAGTTGGAGCTGAACCCCGACGGCACCGTCAAGAATAAAGAACTGAAACTCTTCGGTGACGATGAGTACGTAGTCAACATCGGCCCCCAGCACCCTGCTACTCACGGTGTAATGCGTTTCCGCGTATCTCTGGAGGGTGAAAACATCGACAAGATTGATGCCAACTGCGGTTACATCCACCGGGGCATCGAGAAGATGTGCGAAAGCCTCACTTACCCGCAGACACTGGCACTGACCGACCGTCTGGACTACTTGGGAGCACACCAGAACCGTCACGCCTTGTGCATGTGTATCGAAAAAGCCATGGGCGTAGAAGTAAGCGAACGCGTGCAGTACATCCGTACCATCATGGACGAGCTGCAACGAATTGATTCGCATTTGCTGTTCTACTCCTGTCTTGCCATGGACCTGGGTGCTCTGACCGCCTTCTTCTACGGCTTCCGCGACCGCGAAAAGATACTCGACATCTTCGAGGAAACTTGCGGCGGACGCCTCATCATGAACTACAACACCATAGGCGGTGTGCAGGCCGATATAGCTCCCGGTTTTGTAAAGAAGGTGAAAGAGTTCATCCCCTACCTGCGGGGCATTCTGCACGAGTACCACGAAGTATTCACCGGAAACATCATCGCGCAGCAACGTCTGAAGGGTGTAGGCGTACTGTCCCTGGAAGATGCCATTGCCTTCGGCGCTACCGGAGGCACGGGACGCGCCAGCGGTTGGGCATGCGACGTTCGCAAACGCATGCCGTACGGCGTATACAATAAGGTGGACTTCAAAGAAATTGTCCGCACCGAAGGCGACTCCTGGGCACGTTACCTCGTCCGTATGGACGAAATACTGGAGAGCCTGAAGATTATCGAGCAACTGATAGACAACATTCCCGAAGGCGCTTACCAGGAAAAGATGAAACCGATTATCCGCGTACCGGAAGGTAGCTACTACGCCGCCGTTGAAGGCAGCCGCGGCGAATTCGGCGTCTTCCTCGAAAGCCACGGCGACAAGATGCCCTACCGTCTGCACTTCCGCTCCACCGGATTGCCGCTGGTATCGGTAGTAGATACCATATCGCGCGGTGCGAAGATTGCCGACCTGATTGCCATTGGCGGAACATTGGATTATGTAGTACCAGATATTGATAGATAATATGTTTGACTTTAGTATAGTAACCAACTGGATTCACCAGACGCTGACTTCCCTCATGCCGGAAGGTCTGGCAATATTCCTTGAATGCGTGGTGATAGGCGTATGCATCATCCTGATGTACGCCGTACTTGCCATTATCCTGATTTATATGGAGCGCAAGATATGCGCCTTTTTCCAATGCCGCCTCGGTCCGATGCGTGTAGGGAAATGGGGATTGCTCCAAGTGCCCTGCGACGTCATCAAGATGCTGACGAAGGAAATCATCGACCTGCGGTTCTCCGACCGATTCCTTTATAACCTGGCGCCATTCATGGTGATTATCGCTTCGTTCCTTACATTCGCCTGCCTGCCCGTCAGCAAAGGGTTGGAGGTGCTTGACTTCAATGTAGGTGTGTTCTTCCTGCTGGCTGCATCGAGCATCGGTGTGGTAGGTATTCTGCTGGCAGGATGGAGTTCCAACAATAAGTTCTCGTTGATCGGAGCCATGCGAAGCGGTGCACAAATCATCAGTTACGAACTGTCCTGCGGACTGAGCATACTGACGATGGTAGTGCTGATGGGAACCATGCAGTTCTCCGAGATTGTAGAGGGACAGGCCGACGGCTGGTTCATCTTCAAAGGGCACATCCCCGCACTGATTGCTTTCATCATCTACCTCATCGCCGGAAATGCGGAAACCAACCGCGGGCCTTTCGACCTGCCGGAAGCTGAAAGCGAGTTGACTGCCGGATATCATACGGAATACTCCGGTATGGGTTTCGGCTTCTTCTACCTGGCGGAGTATCTGAACCTGTTCATTGTAGCCAGTGTGGCTGCCACCATCTTCCTGGGAGGCTGGATGCCGCTGCACATCATGGGGCTGGATGGTTTCAATGCGGTGATGGATTACATTCCCGGTTTCGTCTGGTTCTTCGGCAAGGCATTCTTTGTAGTATTCCTGCTGATGTGGATCAAGTGGACATTCCCCCGCCTGCGTATCGACCAGATTCTGAACCTGGAATGGAAGTACCTGGTGCCTATCAGCATGGTGAACTTGATATTAATGGTATTAATCGTAGTCTTCGGGCTACACTTTTAAAGGATGAACAAGATGGAAAAAGAACATAACTCCTATTTCGGCGGCCTCATCCACGGCATCAGTTCCTTGCTGACGGGTATGAAAACCACCATGACCGTATTCTGCCGCAAGAAGACTACCGAACAATATCCCGAGAACCGCGCGACACTGAAATTGTCCGACCGCTTCCGTGGCACGCTGACCATGCCTCATAACGAGCAAAACGAGCATCACTGCATTGCCTGCGGTCTGTGCCAGATGGCTTGTCCCAACGACACCATCCGCGTAACCAGCGAAATGATAGAGACCGAAGACGGCAAGAAAAAGAAGATATTGGCAAAGTACGAATACGACCTCGGTTCGTGCATGTTCTGCCAGCTTTGTGTGAATGCCTGCCCGCACGATGCCATCACATTCGATCAGGACTTTGAGCATGCAGTCTTCGACCGGACACGACTGGTAATGACGCTGAACCGACCGGGTAGTCGAGTAATTGAGAAGAAGAAAACAGAGTAACTTAATTCCCCTCCTCCCGGGAGGAGGGGTGCCCAAAGGGCGGGGTGGTAGGTGAACACATAAACAGAATCATTCTTTCAAAGGAATCTTTTCCTTCCTACCACCTCCCCCTTCGGGTACTCCTCCTCCCAGGAGGAGGAGAATAAAGATAGATTTAAATAGTAACAAAATAAACATCATGGAAATAAATCTTGAAACAGTAGTATTCTACTTCCTTGCGGCTTTCATCACCGTATTTTCCATTCTGACGGTGACCACCAGCCGTATGGTGCGTTCGGCTACATACCTGCTGTTCGTACTCTTCGGTACGGCAGGCATCTACTTCCTGCTGGGGTATACCTTCCTCGGTTCCGTACAGATCATGGTTTATGCCGGCGGCATTGTCGTGCTCTACGTCTTCTCCATCCTGCTGACCAGTGGTGAAGGCGACGTTGTAGACAAGCTGAAACGCAGCCGATTCCTTGCCGGATTGGGAGCCACTGTAGGTGGAGCTATCATCGTATTGTTCATCACCCTGAAACATCGGTTCATCGCAACCACGGATGTAGAGCCTTTGGAGGTCAACATCAAGACCATCGGCTATCACATGCTGAGCGGTGAAAAGTATGGCTACCTGCTCCCGTTCGAAGCGGTCAGCATCCTGTTGCTGGCCTGCATCGTGGGCGGTTTGCTCATTGCCCGAAAGAGATAAAGAAGTAGTTACTACCAACTACTAACTACTAACTACTAAAAAACATGTCATGATGATCCACATGGAATATTATCTGATAGTCTCGGCTATCATGTTTTTCGCCGGTATCTACGGGTTCTTTACCCGCCGTAACACATTGGCGATATTGATTTCGATCGAGTTGATACTGAATGCAACGGATATCAACTTCGCCGTGTTCAACCGTTTTCTGTTCCCCGGAGGACTGGAAGGCTATTTCTTCTCGCTGTTCTCCATCGCCATCTCAGCAGCAGAAACAGCAGTGGCCATCGCCATTATGATTAACATCTACCGCAACATCCGCAGCATCCAAGTAGGGAAGCTGGACGAGATGAAATGGTAGCGCTACTGAGACGGGTATCGTATACGGTCAGAGACGGATGCCGTATACGACCGAAGACGGGTGCCGCATAAGTACTGTTGCGGGTGCCGTATAAGTACTGTTACGGATGCCGCAACAGTATAACATGAATAATAACTGATAAACATAGTATATATGGAATATACAATTCTGATTCTTCTCCTTCCTTTCCTCTCCTTCCTGACCTTGGGACTGGGAGGCAAATGGATGTCGCACCGCACGGCCGGACTTATCGGCACCGTGGTGCTGGGCGCGGTTGCAGTACTCTCCTATCTCACTGCAGGACTGTACTTCAGCGCTCCCCGACTGGCGGACGGAACGTATGCCACACTGATGCCCTACAACTTCACGTGGCTGCCCTTCACCCCGTCACTCAGCATCGACATGGGCATTCTGCTCGATCCCATTTCGGTGATGATGCTAATTGTGATAAGTACCGTTTCGTTCATGGTACACATCTACTCCTTCGGCTACATGAAGGGTGAACGGGGGTTCCAGCGCTATTATGCATTCCTGAGCCTCTTCACCATGTCCATGCTGGGACTGGTGGTAGCAACCAATATCTTCCAGATGTATCTGTTCTGGGAGCTGGTGGGTGTGTCTTCCTATCTGCTGATAGGCTTCTACTATACGAAACCGGCCGCCATAGCCGCCTCAAAGAAGGCATTCATCGTGACCCGCTTTGCCGACCTGGGTTTCCTGATTGGTATTCTGATCTATGGTTACTATGCCGGAACTTACACGTTCCACCCCAATGAAATGGCGCTGCTGAAAGGCGGTGCCGCTATGATTCCGTTGGCATTGGGACTGATGTTCATCGGTGGTGCCGGAAAGAGTGCCATGTTCCCGCTGCACATCTGGTTGCCCGATGCAATGGAAGGCCCTACACCGGTCAGTGCGCTGATTCATGCCGCTACGATGGTGGTGGCAGGTGTCTACCTGGTGGCACGCATGTTCCCGCTGTTTATAGAATATGCTCCGGATGTGCTGCACATCGTAGCTTATGTAGGGGCGTTCACGGCGTTCTATGCTGCCAGTGTGGCTTGTGTACAAAGCGATATCAAGCGCGTGCTGGCATTCTCCACCATTTCGCAGATCGGCTTTATGATGGTAGCGCTCGGTGTATGCACATCGACCGACCCGCATCATGGCGGACTGGGCTATATGGCGGGCATGTATCACCTGTTTACACATGCCATGTTCAAGGCGTTGCTCTTCCTGGGGGCAGGTAGCATTATCCATGCGGTACACAGCAATGAAATGTCTGCCATGGGCGGGCTGCGGAAATATATGCCCATCACGCATATCACATTCCTGATTGCCTGTCTTGCCATTGCAGGTATTCCTCCGTTCTCCGGTTTCTTCTCCAAAGACGAGATACTGACGGCGTGCTTCCAGTTCAGCCCGGCAATGGGATGGATTATGACAGTGATTGCAGCAATGACAGCCTTCTATATGTTCCGACTCTATTATGGTATCTTTTGGGGGGGCGTAGCGCCCCGGCAGAAGTCGACAAGCGATGGAAGCCATGAGCATACGCCCCACGAAAGTCCGCTTGCCATGACCTTCCCGCTAATGTTCCTCGCAGCCATTACCGTAGTAGGCGGCTGGCAGTTCGTACTTCCTTTCGGACACTTCATCAGTGCCAACGGCGAGGCATACGATATTCATCTCGATTGGGCAGTAGCAGGCACAAGTATTGTTGTAGCTGCTGCCTCCATCGCGATTGCCACTTATATATATGCAGGCAGCAAGCAGCCTGTGGCCAATGCGCTGGCCCGCCGCTTCCGCGGTTTGTGGACGGCGGCCTATCACCGCTTCTACATCGACGAGGTGTATCAGTTCATCACGCACAAGATTATCTTCGGCTGCATCTGCCGTCCCATTGCCTGGTGGGACCGCCACGTAGTAGACGGCTTCTTCAACTTCCTTGCCTGGAGCGCCAATACTACCAGCGACGAGATTCGCGGCTTGCAAAGCGGACAAGTCCAGCAATATACACTTGTATTCCTGCTGGGTACGCTTGCACTGATATTGCTGCTGTTATTATAACTCATAACTTATAACTCATAACTCATTATGAACTTCTTATCAATCTTCGTACTCATCCCCCTCCTGATGCTGCTGGGACTCTGGCTCAGCCGTAACATCGCGCAGATACGCGCGGTGATGGTCATCGGAGCATCGGCATTGGTGCTGGCAGCGGTGGGGCTGACTATTGCTTATCTCAATGCACGCTCTGCGGGCGCTACGGACGAAATGCTGTTTCGTGCCGATGTAGCCTGGTATCCGGCGCTCCATATTCACTACTCCGTAGGGGTGGACGGCATCTCGGTAGCCATGCTGCTGCTCTCTGCCATCATCGTCTTTACCGGAACATTCGCTTCCTGGCGGTTGCAGCCGCTGACGAAGGAATATTTCCTGTGGTTTGTATTCCTCTCCATGGGTGTATTCGGTTTCTTCATCTCCACGGACTTGTTCACCATGTTCATGTTCTACGAGGTGGCCCTTATCCCGATGTATCTGCTTATCGGTGTATGGGGTTCGGGACGCAAGGAGTACTCTGCCATGAAGCTGACTCTGATGCTGATGGGCGGTTCCGCATTCCTGCTTATCGGCATCCTGGGCATCTATTACGGTTCGGGCGGAACGACCATGAACCTGCTGGAGATAGCACAACTTCACAACATTCCCATTGAGCAACAACGTATCTGGTTTCCGCTTACCTTCCTCGGCTTCGGCGTGCTGGGTGCCTTGTTTCCGTTCCACACATGGAGCCCCGATGGTCATGCTTCGGCACCGACGGCAGTATCCATGCTGCATGCCGGCGTACTGATGAAGCTGGGAGGTTACGGATGTTTCCGCATCGCCATGTATCTGATGCCCGAAGCTGCGCAGGAACTGGGTTGGATATTTCTGATCCTTACCGGTATCTCCGTGGTGTACGGTGCCTTCTCGGCTTGCGTACAGACGGACTTGAAGTATATCAATGCCTACTCTTCCGTGTCACACTGCGGCCTGGTACTTTTCGCCATCCTGATGATGAACCAGACGGCGGCAACGGGTGCTGTATTGCAAATGCTCTCGCACGGATTGATGACGGCTCTCTTCTTCGCCCTTATCGGTATGATATACGGACGTACCCATACACGCGATGTACGCGAACTCAGCGGCCTGATGAAGATTATGCCTTTCCTGGCAGTCTGCTATGTAATAGCCGGTTTGGCAAACCTGGGCTTGCCGGGACTTAGCGGTTTCGTGGCCGAGATGACTATCTTCACCGGTTCGTTCCAGCATCCTGATACCTTCCACCGGGTGTGGACGGTGATTGCCTGTGCCTCGATTGTGATTACGGCGGTATATATCCTCCGCCTCGTAGGCCGCATCATCTACGGAACGTGCACCAACAAGCATCATCTTACTCTGACCGATGCCACTTGGGATGAGCGTACAGCCGTCATCATCCTCATTGCCTGCGTGGCCGCCCTCGGTATGGCGCCGTGGTGGATAAGCGGAATGATTGGAGACAGTGTTTTACCGATAGTAAATGTATTTAATTAAGAATTAACGATATGGATTATTCTCAATTCCTACTACTCAAAGAAGAGTTGTCGCTGATAGTAGTCATCCTCATCCTCTTCGTGGCAGACCTCTTCATGAGTCCCGACGCACACAAGAATGACGGCAAGCCGGTGCTGAACACCATGCTGCCGATCGTACTGCTTGCCATACATACACTGATAACGATAGTCCCCGGTCCGGTGGCCGACGCCTTCGGCGGGATGTATCACAATACGCCGATACAAAGCATCGTAAAGTCTATCCTCAGTGTAGGTACGCTGATTGTGTTCCTGATGGCACACGAATGGATGCGCCGTCCCGACACGGCGGTAAAACAGGGTGAGTTCTACGTACTGACGCTCTCTACGTTGCTGGGCATGTACTTCATGATTTCGGCAGGACACTTCCTGATGTTCTTCATCGGACTGGAAACGGCCAGTATTCCGATGGCTGCACTGGTAGCCTTCGACAAGTATCGCCACCACTCGGCCGAAGCTGGTGCCAAGTATATCCTGACGGCACTCTTTTCGAGCGGGTTGCTGCTGTACGGTATATCTCTGATTTACGGTTCGGTAGGTACACTCTATTTTGCCGATATTGCAACACGTCTGGAAGGCAATCCGTTGCAGATAATGGCATTTGTATTCTTCTTTGCCGGCATGGGCTTCAAGATTTCGCTGGTACCGTTCCACCTTTGGACGGCAGATGTGTACGAAGGAGCACCAAGTACGGTGACGGCCTACCTGAGCGTTATCTCCAAAGGTTCCGCCGCTTTCGTACTGATGACGGTACTTATCAAGGTATTCGCTCCGATGGTGGATCAATGGCAGGAAGTGCTTTACTGGGTTATCATTGCTTCTATCACATTGGCCAATCTTTTCGCCTTACGTCAGGAGAACCTGAAGCGATTGATGGCTTTCTCAAGTATCTCACAGGCAGGTTACATCATGCTGGGTGTTATCAGCGGAACGTCTCAGGGTATGACGTCACTGGTTTATTATGTATTGATTTACTTGTTCGCCAACCTCAGTGTATTTACCGTCATTACGATTGTAGCACTGCGGGCGCATAAATTCACGCTCGAAGAGTACAACGGACTGTACAGCACTAATCCTAAGCTGGCTTTCCTGATGACATTGGCACTATTCTCCCTGGCCGGCATTCCGCCGTTTGCAGGCTTCTTCTCGAAGTTCTTTATCTTTGCAGCGGCTTTCCACAGCGGGTTCCATCTGTTGGTGTTCATCGCATTGGTCAACACGGTACTCTCACTCTACTATTACCTGAAAATAGTAAAGGCCATGTATATCAACAAGAGCGACGAGCCGATTGCCGCCTTCCGTAGCGACAATTACACGCGTGCCAGCCTTGCTATATGTACTTTGGGAATTATCGTATTGAGTATCGCCAGTGTGGTTTATCAATCCATTGACAAGTTCTCGTTCGGATTATAAAACAATCCCTCGTTCTCCTTCTGGGGAGCGAGGGATAATTATCCCCCTACCGGCAACACAAACCAGAAGCAAGACCCCTTCCCTACCTCACTATCCACTCCGATGGTACCTCCCAACTGTTCTACAATGCTCTTGCTGATAGAAAGCCCCAATCCTGTGCCATGCACAAAGGTATTCAGCTTCACGAAACGGTCGAAAATCTCCTCCTGTCTTTCCGGCTCAATACCGATGCCCGTATCGGCAACATAAAAGCGCAAATGATTTTCATCGATCCGGTCATATCCCACACGGATACTACCAGTGGTGGTAAACTTGATGGCGTTATTCACAAAATTGGAAATGACCTGGTTCAAGCGGTTACGGTCGCTCACCATCCGGCACTCCGGCAGATGGCGGTCGAAGATAACCTCAACCCCCGGCTTCGCTTTCATCTGCATGGCGCGTACAATATCCTCGCATAGCAGATTCGCATCCAACTCTTTCTCCACAAAGTCAAAAGTACCCGCTTCAATCTTCGACAAGTCCAGAATATCGGAAATCAGTTGCAGCAGCAAGTCATTATTCTCCTCTACAATAGCCATGTATTGCTTCTTTTCCTCCACATCCTCCGTCTCGGCCATCATACTGGAAAAGCCGACTATCGCATTCAGCGGAGTACGTATCTCATGGCTCATATTGGCAAGGAAAGCACTCTTCAGGCGGTCTGCCATTTCTGCCTTCTCCTTGGCCTCAATCAACATAGTTTCCGTTTCTTTCAACTCCGTAATGTCATAGTTGACACCGATCAACTCTATCTGCCCGTTCTCCGGGTCATACAGATTGACGACGACATTCGTACGTATCCAGTTCCAGGCATGCTTCTCGCCCGGACGCTTGACACGCATTTCTCCCTTGAAGTGCTTAGCTTCACCGGCATGCGCCTTCCGGAAGAAGTCCAGCATGCGCTTCCTGTCATCGGGATGCATTTTCCCATAAACGCCCACAACGTCGGCCAATGGCGTGTTCTCATCCTCGCCCATATTCTTATACCATTGCTTGATGGCATAGCCTTTCCGATCCAGCAGATTCAGCTTGGCATAGCCCACTTTGGCGTAATCGGAGATGAGCAAGAAGAAGTTCTCGAAGTCGCAGATACGGCTCAATGCATCGATCCGCTCCGTATTATCTATATTAATCAGGGCATAACCGGTAAAGTTCCCCTTACTGTCATAAATCTTACTAACTTTGGTATAGAGGTTGATTATACCACTTCTGGCAGCAGGATAATAGCCGGAGGTACGTTCAAACGCATAGTCCAAGCGAAAATCAATACTATCTTCCGTCCGTATCCGCTCTACCAACTGGAGAGGGAGATTGGGATTCATAAACAGATTGACTCCGATCACATCCGATTTATCCCGAACACCGAAAATCTCCATATCCTCGTTGTTGATATCTACCATATAGCCGTCTTTGTCGTAAATCTCCACCCCGGCAGGTATATTGGTGAAGATATTGCGGAATAACTTCTCGCTACGGTCCAGCGCCTGATGTGCCTGTATAGTCTCCGTAGTGTCCAGGAACAAAGCAACCACCTCATTCTTTTCGGGCGAGTACATCACGACATGGCATACTCTACCGGTACGTTCAAAGGAGAGATCAAGTTCTTTATGCACCCCACTCTCCAAGATTTCAATCAATAGCTCCAGTCTGGACGTTGCATCACTATAGATGGTAGAAGCCACTCTCCCCACATATTCCGACACCTCTGTTCCTAAGAAATCAGAGAGTATCTGGTTAGCATCCGTTATACGATAATCACAAGGCTTATCCTCCTTATCGCGCACAATGGACATACGTACATATCCCAAAGGCATATAACGGAATAGATTGCCGAGGAAACTCCGTTCGCGAATCGCCTCATCTTTTGCCTTGCGCAGTTCAATGCAGATGCTGATTATATTGGACAGAGAGTTCAACCATTGATAGTCTTCATTGGACCACAATACATGGCGGTCCACCAAATCCACCCCCATATATCCCCACACCTGATCGTCTGTAACCAGCGGGACAACCATAAGAGACTTGATGTTCTGCCTGGACAACACTTCATATTCGCCAAATGCATCTTTGGGCAACTGGCTCAGCGATTCCAGCAGAATAGGTTTTTGTGCCAGAATCTGCGACGTCCACCATGGGATAGACTCAGTAGATAGTTTCTGTAAATCATTAATCTCCGGAGGAACACCTGCAGCTACCACCTCATAAGTGCAATCCTGATACTGATAGGACTCATCGTACTCGAATATATATACGCGGCCACCGTGAAAGAAATCGAGAATATCTCTCAATATCTCATAAATGCCCGATCCCATCTCTTCATCCTTCAAGAAACGGAATAAAGAACGGGAAATGGAGTTTTGACGATACAACAAATCATTGACACGCTGTGCTGCTGTCTTTTCCCGTTCATCTTCAGGTACTTCCACACGCTGCAACACGCCGAAAGTTTTTATTGGTGTTCCATCCGGCAAGCGTTCTTTATATCCTACACGCGAATGTACCCACACAACGCCCTCGGCAGAATTAATAGGAAAAGTCTGTTCGTAAACCTCCAGATTCTGTGCAAATGCAAATTCACGGGCGATGCGAACCCGGTAGTCCTCACGTATCATCTGATAGAAGTCCTCAAAAGTCAATGTATCTCCTTCTATTCCGAACAAATCACGCACATATTCGGAACAGAGATATTGTTTTGAGGAAAAATCAGCTTCCCACCATCCTATTCTCCCTAAAGTGGAGAGCCGGCGAAAGCGCTCACTATCATCGTAAGTAGAAGTTGCCATGTCTTTACAATTGAATTTAGATACAAATGTAGCCATAAAACTCCAATAAGCAATTCTTAGTATTTCTTTTTTATGATATCATTGCAAAGTCGCCGCAATACACTTGTTAAATCAAGTAACAAATTCGTAACGCTTATGAAAAAGAAACGTATGCCAGACGTATTGCCTCCGTAACATGATTGCCTCATCTTTGCAGCGAATTAAGAAACGTATATAAAAGATGAGCATGAAATTAGATTTAGGAAAGATTCTATTCCTTATTTTATTACTTACCCTCTCTACGATGGCTGCCTTTGCCGGAAACATCAAAGGAACCATTACAGACAAGCAAACCCGAGAGCCACTGACGGGAGCTACTGTACAAATCGTCGGTACAACCCAAGGCGCCGTGGCAGACATGGACGGAAATTATTCGCTGGACCTCAATAACGGCACCTATACGCTGGCCGTGAAATATATAGGATATAAAGATATAACAATGCCGGGCGTGAAAGTAACCCAAGCAGGCATCACGCTGAACTTCGAAATGGAAAGCGACGCACAGTCGCTGGGAGAGGTCTCCGTCACCGCCGTTGCCAAGAAGAACAATGAAATAGCCCTGATGCAGGAACAACGCCGCAGCCTCGTGGTGCAGAGCGGTGTATCCGCCCAGCAGATAGCCAAAACGCAGGATAAGGATGCATCCGAAGTCATCAAGCGTGTGCCGGGCGTCTCCATTATCGACGAGAAGTTCGTGATGGTGCGCGGATTATCTCAGCGATATAACAACGTATGGATGAACGGTAGCGCCGTGCCCAGTTCCGAAGCCGACTCACGCGCCTTCTCGTTCGACATCATCCCCTCCTCGCAACTCGACAACATGGTCATCATCAAGAGTCCCGCACCGGAATATCCGGCCGACTTCACCGGAGGATTTATCCTGATAAACACCAAGGATATGCCCGGCAGCAATAGCTTCAACATCTCCGTAGGAACCAGCATCAATGACCAGACGCACTTCAAGGACTTCCTTCACAGTCGGGGCAGTAGCATGGATTGGCTGGGCTTCGGTGACGGATTCCGTAACCTGAACGCCGGGATGAAGGGAAAGTTAAATCCCTATCCAAACCAAGAAAGTGCCAAAAACCCTCCCATGGACATCCTGAACAACGGACTGAACAACGACTGGACAGTGAAAAACAAGAAACCCATTGGAGACTTGAAGTTGAACCTCAGCTACAATCGGCGCTGGGAAATGGAAAGCGGACGCATCCTCGGCATGCTGGCTGCCGTGAACTACAGCAATACCTACAAAACTTATCTCGACATGGAGAACTCGCTCTACGGCCCATACGACACCACCAACGACAAGCAAGTCTTCATGCGTAAGGCCACAGATAATCAGTATAGCAATGATGTCCGTCTGGGTGCCCTGCTCAACTTCACCTTCCAACCCCGGAGCACCAACCACCGCTACGAGTGGAAAAACATCTTCAACCAGATAGCCAAAGACCGCTACTCGGAACGTGTCGGCTTCAACGCACAGCCGGATGAGATTAACACCATGGAATATTACTACTCCACCCGGACCACTTACAATACACAGTTCACCGGTAAGCATACCTTTGCCAACAACGACAGTTTCGATTGGAGCGTGGGCTATGCGTATGCCAACCGTAATCTGCCCGACCGCCGCCTCATCGAACGCGATGACCGGAACGGCGCAATGGCTCTCAGCGACGTCAGCCGCGAGTTCATCAAGTTGGACGAACACATCGCTTCGGCCAACGCCAACTATCGCCACGACTTCCAGTTGGGCGAGATAGCCCCCAGCCTCAAGGCCGGTTTCTACGGCGAATACCGCACACGTACCTACAATACACGTGTCCTCAGGTATTTCTGGAACCCTACCAACACACTGCCCAAAGACTTTGAGTACGATGAGGATGTGGTCCACAATATCCTAATTGACTCTAACTACGGTGTCGACAAGATATATATGAAAGAGGACATCAACTACATGAATAACTACGAAGGTAAGAATACGCAACTCTCCGGCTACGTCGGCATCAATGTTCCCATCAGTGCTTTCAGCATCTATGCCGGTGTCCGCTACGAGTACGACCGTCAGGAACTGATAATGAACACCAAGCAAGGCGAAGAGAGTAAACGCAGTACCTTCTACGATTACAAGGATCTGTTTCCCTCCGTAAATGCCACCTACAAGCTGAACGAGAAGCACCAACTCCGCCTGGCCTACGGCAAGTCGGTAAACCGTCCCGAGTTCCGCGAACTCTCCACTTCGGTCTATTATGACTTCGACCTGGGCAGTGGCGTGCTGGGCAATGCAGACTTGAAAGCAGCCTACATACAGAACGTTGATTTACGCTATGAATGGTATCCCAGCAACGGCGAACAAATATCAGTGGCCCTGTTCTACAAGCATTTCGAAAACCCCATCGAATGGACCTACACCATGACGGGCGGCACCAATCCCCTTTACTCTTATCTCAATGCCAAAGGCGCTAATAACTATGGCGTAGAAGTGGATATCCGCAAGAACCTCGACTTCATCGGCATGAGAAACTTCAGCCTCAGCTTCAACGGCGCCTGGATCAAGAGCAAGGTACAGTTCAATGAAGGTACCAACAACATCGACCGTCCCATGCAGGGACAGTCCCCCTACCTCATCAACCTCGGCCTTTTCTACAACAATACGGAGAGTGGCTGGAATGCCGCCGTGCTCTACAACCGCATCGGCAAGCGCATCATCGGCGTGGGCAACCGCTACGGAAGCTCCTCCGAGGGCGATGCACGAAACATCCCCAACTCGTACGAAATGCCGCGCAACTCCATCGACCTCTCACTAAGCAAGAAGTGGGGAAAGTTGGAAATCAAGGCTGCCATACGCGACCTGCTTGCCGAGCGCTACTACTTCAAGCAATTTGAAGATGTGAAGGTGAACGGGCAGGCACGCACCATCGAGGAAGTGACCCGCAGCTACAAACCGGGACGCAACTACAACTTGACAATAGGTTATAGCTTTTAATATATATCGAGACTAACAGTTTAAGAAAACAAGTTCCAAAAACTAAGAAGTATGAAAATTGAAATTAGAAAGTTTGGTTGGACACTCATGATGTGTGCAGCCATTGCAATGGGAGGTCTGATGACCGCATGTTCCAGCGACGACGATAACAACAACGGCGGCGGAGACGGAGGAGATGATCTCAAAGATCCTGAAGTAACCTACAAAGGAACAACAGCCTCCAGTACCGGCATCTTGTTCAATAAAGGAACCGAGTTGGGTAACGGTGACCAGAATTTTGAATTCACCGGTGACGTGACACTGACCAAAGGCACTTACCTGCTGAAAGGCTGGGTATATGTAAGCGCAGGTGCCAAATTGCGCATTCCGGCAGGGACCATCATCAAAGGTGACCGCGACACCAAAGCAGCCCTCATCATCGAACCGGGTGGATATGCCGAAATCATAGGAACCAAGAACGAACCGGTAGTGATGACTTCCGAACAAGAACCGGGCAAACGCAAGCCAGGTGACTGGGGTGGATTGATTATCTGCGGTAAAGCAAAGAATAACGAAGGAAACAAAGCCATCGAAGGTGGCCCGAGAACTACTCACGGCGGTAATGACGATGCAGACAATTCGGGTATATACCAATACATACGCGTAGAGTTTGCCGGCTATCCGTTCGAGAAAGACCAGGAGATCAATGGTATCACCTTCGGTTCCGTAGGTAGTGGCACTACAATCGACCACTTGCAGGTATCTTATTCTTGCGACGATTCTTACGAATGGTTTGGCGGATCTGCAAACTACAAATACCTGGTAGCTTACAAAGGTTGGGATGACGAATTTGATACAGACAACGGCTTCAGCGGCAACGTAGAATACTGTCTGTCTATCCGCGACCCACGTATCGCAGATACATCACAGAGCAACGGTTTCGAAAGTGACAATAATGCAAGCGGTGCGGAAACAGAACCGTTTACTACTGCTACCTTCAAGCACGTGACCTTCATTGGACCGGCAACGGCTAAGAATGCAGATTTCCAAAATACAGCAGATTACATCAACGGTGGCGGTCTTGCTCCGACCGACCTTGACAAGTCTAACCCAACACTGGGTAAATTCCAATCGGCCATGCAGATACGCCGCAGCAGCAAGCTGAATGTAGAGAATGTTTTGGCAGTAGGTTATCCTATCGGCCTGATTGTAGACGGTGAGAAGGGTAGTACTCCCAAGTATGCCAAAGATGGTCTGTTTACGCTGAAGAACATCGTCTTTGCAGGTATGGGTGTAGTTGGCTCTGACGGTAACAAAATCTATGAAGACCATCTGTCTACCGATGGCAAGACCATCGCAGATGCCAGCCGCGTATCCTTCTCTCACGAGTTCTTTGTAAACGACGGCACGTTCGGTACTACCTACAGCAACTCCATCAACAACCAAATAATGGAAGAAGCAGCCCTCGGCCTGACCGACCCGATGAAGACCGGTCAGAACTACTGCCCGAGCGCAATTATCTCCGACGGCAACGGCGGTTACATCGGTGCCTTCAAGGATGCCAGCGACAACTGGCTGGAAGGCTGGACGAACTTCGATCCGCAGAATACAGTATATTAATTACCTGAAGCTTCTATTAAAGCAAGAGCAGCCTGCACGACTTCGGTCATGATGCAGGCTGCTTTTCTATTTCCGTAAGCAAACAGCCCTCACTTTCCTTCCACACCTTCCTGCAACTTTCCCCTCTGTTCTTTTGTTCTTTCAACAGGAAAGAGTTACTTTTGTCACATCCTCTCTTCTACAGAAGGTAAATAAAAAGAAAAGCGATGATGGAAAATGTAAAAGAAATCCCCTACGGTGTCTCCAACTTTGTAGAGGTAGTGGAGCAGAACCAGTATTACGTAGACAAAACCATGTACCTCCCCCTGCTGGAGCAGCAACCCAACAATCTGTTCTTTATCCGTCCGCGCCGCTTCGGCAAGAGCATCTTCCTGAGCATGCTCCGCCCCTACTACGACATCGCTCAGAAAGAGGAGTTCGAGAGCCGCTTCGGCAACTTATGGATAGGAAGCTGCCCCACACCCTTGCAAGGGAAGTTCCAGATCGTATATATGGATTTCTCCCGCATCGGCGGCATGGACAACGACCTTTCCAAGAACTTCGATGATTACTGCTGCCTGGTGATGAACAACTTCGCCTTCATCTACGAACCCTACTACTATCCCGGCTTTGCCGCCGACATGAAGCAGCAGACCGGCTCCAACAACAAACTGAACTTCCTGAACATGCAGGCGCTGAATTACCATGCAAGGCTCTACCTCATCATCGACGAATACGACAACTTCACCAACATCTTCCTCAACGAACAGGGAGAAGAAGTCTACCATGCCCTGACCCATGCCAGCGGTTTCTACCGCGAAGTGTTCAAAAAGTTCAAAGGCATGTTCGAGCATATCTTCATGACCGGCGTCAGCCCCGTCACATTGGACGACTTGACCAGCGGATTCAACATCGGCTGGAACATCAGTACCGAGCCTCAATTCAACATGATGCTGGGATTCAGTGAGACGGATGTACGTGAGATGTTCCAATATTACAAAGATGCAGAGCAGTTACCGGCTGATGCAGACATCGAGGCGATGATTCGGGAAATGAAACCATGGTATGACAACTACTGCTTCGCAGAAGAGAGTCTGGATTGCGATCCTAAGATGTTCAACTGTGACATGGTGCTCTATTACCTGCGCAACTACATAAACTTGGGCAGGCCTCCCAAAGAAATGATCGACCCCAACACCCGCACGGACTACAACAAGATGAAGAAGCTCATCCAACTGGACAAACTGGATGGTGACCGCAAGGGCGTGTTGCGCAAAATCGCCGAAGAAGGGGAGATCGTTACAACCTTATTCAACACCTTCCCCGCCGCCGAGATTGCCAATCCCGAGATATTCCCCAGCCTGCTCTTCTACTATGGCATGCTGACCATCACCGCACGCCGCGGAAGTTATCTGGTATTGAGCATTCCCAACAACAACGTGCGCAAGCAGTATTATGAATACATGTTGGAAGAATACCAAACCAACCGCTACATCAGCCTCAATAATTTAGGTCTGATGTTCTACGACATGGCCTACGACGGCCATTGGCGCGAATCCCTGGAAGCCATCGCCCACGCCTATAAAGAGAACTCCTCCGTGCGTAGTGCCATCGAGGGCGAACGCAACATCCAAGGCTTCTTCACCGCCTACCTCAGCATAAACGCCTACTACCTGCTGGCACCGGAAGTGGAACTGAATCATGGTTTCTGCGACCTCTTCCTGATGCCCGACCTGCAACACTACGAAGTGGCACACAGCTACATCATAGAACTGAAATACCTTTCTACCAAAGATACGGAGGCAAAAGCCGAAGCACAATGGCAGGAAGCAGTGACGCAAATCAAAGGATATGCCGAAGGCCCGCGCGTAAAACAGCTGATACAGCACACCACCCTGCACTGCATCGTGATGCAATTTCGCGGACACGAATTGAAGAGGATGGAAGAAGTCGGTTAAGCCTTCTTTTGTTTCTTCAGTTCCTTCTTCAAGTCGTGCACCTGCATGCTGAATAAATCCAGATAGCGGTAGATGCGCGCCATGAACTCCTTGGATGCCCGGAAGCAGATGCGTGTGATGCGCACCTTGTCTGCGGTGCAATCTTCTATCCGCTCCACCGGTTCGCTGGTCATGGCAGGAAAGAAGTTACCCAAACCTTTGATATTCACGGTGCGGCCGCTTGCCAGGAAATCGGCTATCACGTCCGGTAGCTGTACCAGCACAGAGTAAGCATCGCCCGCCTGCAAGGAACTTACTTCGGCCAGACGTCTGGCTATCTCTTCGTTGCTCACCGGTTCGGGTTGAACCACTTTGGATGCGGCATAGTAGCGCACCACTTCCTTGTCTCCACTCTTGTCCACCTTCTTGCGGACCACATAATTCATTGCCATAGTTGTTCTTTCATTTTATTGTTCTGCACGGCAAACATAAGGACCTAGCCCCCAACAGTCCATACCTTTACCCCTCACACATTACGATCGAGAGGCTAAAAGACCCGGATGTTTTACCCCAAAAGATGGGGATCTTTTCAGGTAAAAGATGGGGATGTTTTACCCCAAAACATCCGGGTGTTTTCTGGGAAAAGGCGGGGATGTTCTGCCCTCACAGTATACGACTCAAAGGTACTAAGTCCTGGGGAGAAATGCAATAAGTATAGGACTTTAATGGGCAAGAAAAGGAATGGGGTGAACGCCGGAAACCGTTTCAAGACAGCGCCCGCTGGAAATCCCTGCCCGACGGTGACTGGAACACCTGCAAGTCGAACTCCGGAATAATGGCCAGCACATGGTCGAAAACATCGGCCTGCACACCTTCGTATGGCACCCACTCCTTGATGGCAGAGAAGAAGTAAAGTTCCATCGGGATGCCGTGATCGGTAGGTTGCAATTGGCGCACCATGCAGGTCAGCCCCTGGTTGATGTCGGGGCGGCTCTTCAAGTAGGCGGTAAGATATGCGCGGAATACGCCCAGGTTGGTCTGGCGGCGACCGTTGACGAGGATGGAGTTGTCGATGTCGTGTTCCTCATTATAGTCTTTTATCACTTGCTCCGTCTTTTCAACGTAGTCCTTCAGCAGGAGTATCTTGCGATATTTAGCCAGCATCTCCGGAGTGCAGAACTTAACGCTGGTCATGTCGATATTGATGCTGCGCTTCACACGACGCCCGCCACTCTCCTGCATACCGCGCCAGTTCTGGAAGGAATCGCTGACGAGCAGGTAAGGGGGAATGGTGGTGATGGTGTTGTCCCAGTTGCGCACCTTGACGGTGTTCAGGGTTACTTCTATCACTGTACCGTCGGCGCCATACTTGGGCATGGCAATCCAGTCTCCCACCTTCAGCATGTCGTTGGCGGAGAGCTGTACGCCGGAGACAAAGCCCATGATGCTGTCCTTGAAGACCAGCATCAGGATGGCTGCGGAAGCACCCAAGCCTGCCAACAGAGAGACAGGCGACTTATTGATAAGAATGCTGACTACGATGATAGCGCCCACAAACCAAAGAACGACTTGCACAGTTTGCAGCATTCCCTTCAACGGGCGGTTGCGGAATTGCTCTTTCTCGCTATACACCGTATAGATGGCTTTCAGAAAGGAGTTGATGAAACTCAGAAAAGTGATGATGAGATAAATGAGACACATGCGCTGTATGAAGCCCACAGTGGTCTGGCTTGTTTCCGCAAATGCAATGGGAATAAAGATATAAATAATAATGGGAGCCACCATGCGGCTGAGGTGTACCATCACTTTGCGGTCGAAGACGATATCGTCCCAGGTTGCCTTCGTCTGCTTCACCAAGTGGGCTACTGCTTTCAGCAGGATGTTGCGGCATACGGCATCGGCTATAAAAGTTACGATAAGGATTAGTGCAAAAGCAATGAACTGGTCGAGCCTATCTGCCCAAGAAGGAGATACTCCCAAAGAAATCAAAAACTCATCAATGTTCTTCAATATTTCCATAAGTCTAATTTATCATTTAACTACAACTTCTCTCTCCCCAGGAATTCCTCAATATCCTCTCTCAACCACTGATACAGATAAAGGTTCTTGTAACCGCTGTTTTTCTTCAGCATCAGGGAAACATTGACCTGACTGTTTTCATAACCCGTCAGCTCATTGCGGAACTGCTCGTTATGTTCGGCCAGACGCTTGATTTCCTCTTCCCGCTCACGACGCAGCACCGTACAGACGGGAGTAAGCACCTTCAAGACCACACAATCCATGATGTGATGGCCTTGTATATAAAGGTAAGTGGTATCGGGCGTCAGCCCCAACCGTTCCAACTCCTTGCCCAGGCGCTCCACCCGGTCTATATATTGCGGAAAGCGGGCCCGCAGTTCGGAGAGTTTGGCCGATACCGTCTGCTGCATCTCGTCCAGGCTGTGGTAGGGATGGCGGACATTGACCTCCCGCAAACGCACGCAGGCATTGAAGTCGTACATCGGGAAAGTATGCGTATCGCGCTGGCGGTAGAACCATACGTTCCACAGGAACAGCGGGTAGGCTATCTGCGAGTAGCGTTTCAAGAAGGCTGGGAAGTCCAGTATGGAACGGTCGTTCAGCGTAGCCTGCACACAAACCTCGTGAAGACTGTCGGCAAAGCAGTGGAAGTTCTCGATGGCATAGCCATAAGTCTGGAAGATATAGGGATTCCGATTTATCTTACGGGATACATTGGTGGCACCTTGCAGCAAGAGGTCGTAGTCGCTGTCTACACAAGCTATCAGGCTACGCCCTAACTCGGCTGTGTTCAGCGTATTCATCAGCACCATTTTCTTGCCTTTGGCCAGGGAGGTGGAGGAAGGAAGCATCACCTGGAAGTAACGCTCCTCGTTCTCGAACTCCGACAGCAGCGTCCGCCAGAAAGCAATGTCATCATAACTTTCCACATACGCCACAATGCGCCGGCGAGCCCTCTTCGGCGAAAGCTTGCGGGCAGCATCCAGATAGGCTGAAGTGAGATTATGTTTTAAAGAGGTTGCCATAGTTATCACCTCATCACTCTATTTTATATTGGTAGAAATCTCTTCCACTTCCGTCACTGCATCCAGCCAGCCTTCCATGATGACGGCGGGCGAGTGGGTGGTGAGGATGAGTTGAAGATTGGGATTCAATTCGCGTATCATGCCGATGAGCTTCTGTTGCCACTCGATGTGCAGGGAGGCTTCCGGCTCGTCCATGAAGAGGACGCAATGGTCGCCGTCGCGCACCAGCACGGTGAGCAGGATTACCAGCATCTGCTTCTCACCGGAAGAGAGTTTATAGGGCGGCAACCGTTCGCCGTCCTGGTAGAAGACGATTTCGTTGCTCTTGCGGTCTATCTTTTTGCGGGTATAGCTGAAGAGTTCGTCCATCATGTCCTGAAACTTACGCTTGGGAATGGACAGTGAGGATGCCAGGCTGCGCTGCTCTTCGTCTCCGTTGAGCAATTCTATCATCTTGTTGCCGATGTTCACCTGGTAGTCCAGATAGTGGCGTTGCAGGAGGTAGAGCTGCCAGTCCAGTTCGGACTTCACTTCGGGGTCGGCCATGCGGGCGGTGAAGTCGCCCATGATGAGAGGACGGTCGTAGCTGCGGATTACATCGTAAGGGATGAAGGTGGCCGCCGGATTGTCGAAGAAGACGTGCACGCCGTTCTTCTCGTCGCTCTTCACTTGGCCGGAGGTCTGTTCCAGGTAGTTGACCGAGCGGTTCAGGATAGTGGTCTTCCCCACTCCGTTGATGCCGGAAAGTATATTGACGTCGGGACGCAAATCCCAGGCAATATCGTACCGATGCCACAATCCGTGTATTTCGATACGTTTGATGTAATTGGCTTGTACTTCCATAGTTTCTCACTTTAAAAATCAAAAGCAAATATACGCGATAATATCAGATATCCCGCCCGCCGGATGGAAAAATCATGCTTCGCCCGGCAAATCGATGCAGAAACATGCACCGTCGTGATAAGAGGTATCAAGATAAATGGAGCCACCCAGACGGGTGATAATGAGACGGCAGGAGTAGAGCCCCAATCCGGTGCCCGGCATGAAATCATCCAACTTGGTGAAACGGTCGAAGATATATTCGGCCTTCTCCGCCGGGATACCGATGCCTGTATCGCTCACGGCAATACGGACTTTTCCCTCGACAACTGCCAGGCTTATGCGGATGATGCCGGTAGTGGTAAACTTCGCCGCATTGCTCAAGAGGTGCTCTACAACACGTTGCAGATATTGAACATTCGTCGTTACGGGGCATTTATCCAATGCGGATTCAAAAACGTAAGCGATGGCAGGGTTCTTTGATCTATCCCTGCATGCATCGAGAATCTCTACGCAAACCGGCAATACATCTACCCGCTCCATAGGGAACAATTCCAATGAACTGCTCAAATCCGACACTTGCAGGATATCCTCAAACAGTTCGGTCAGCTGGTTGGAGTTCTTTTCAATGATGGCCGGAAATTCTTCTTTGTCTTCCCGGCTCAGGTCTTCATTCAGCAGTAAGGTACTGAAACCGCAAATGGCATTCAGCGGGGTGCGTATCTCGTGGCACATGGACTGGAGGAATTCCGTCTTCATACGGTCGCTTGCCTTGGCACGCTCACTTTCCTCGGCCACTTTCTTGTTCGACAGGATCAATGCCTCTTTAGTTGCCTTCAGCCGTTTCGTCAACCGATATTGGTAGAGGCCATAGCAGGAAAATCAGCAGCAAGACAATAAGTACAACAAGAGCTATGCGGTGATAGCGTGTCTGGAGCTCGGCTTGTTCTATCTTTAGTTTGTCTACTTCGAACAATGAGCGCATTTCTGCCAGTTGCTTGTTGGTTTCTTCCACATGACTGTCTTCCATCAGGCTCGTATATTCCCAAAAGGCATCGAAGCCTTCTTTGTAGTGCTGTTTCCACTGGGTGATCAGATTGATTTTCTTTGCCAACAGTTCAGTCCTCCTGTTCCTGTCGGTCGTGTCTGTCTGCGCCAGCAACTTATCGACTGTCTGCATGGCAAGGTCGTACTGCCGGGTATAAAAGTAGTAGCGGAACGAAGAAGGCAGAAGCATGTCTTTGGTGCTTTCCGGGGCCTCGTCTTGATAGTATGCCTTCATTCGGGCGTAGACTTCGTCCATTCTTTCTCTGCCGATAACGTCTCCGAAGTAAAGCAGCTCACTGTAGACGCCCATACGCAGTGCTTCGCGACTGCGGTTACGGAGGTAAACGCGACGCTTATAAAAAGGTAATTCGAACTGATTGTCGTACAGTTGCTCCAACTGCTCGAGAGCCTCCACAGCTTTTACTGTTTCATCGGTCTTTCCTTCGGCACGGAGCAGGTACTCAATGCGGGTCAGGTAATACCAGTCGAACTTATAGCTGACTTCAAAAGGCAAGTCACGAACCAGTTGATGAATATTTTGCAGATGAGTGATACGGTCTTCCGCACTGGTCACAGACGGTGCAAAGTAACTGACGCACTCCATTGCCGAACAAAGAATCATCTCCCACTGCACTTCCTGCGACTTGTCCGAAAGATTTGCTTCATGTTGCTTATACCGTGCAATCTCCTCGTTTGCTTCGTCAGCTTCGTCGGCCTCGTCCATCTTGCAAACAGAGGGAAAAGCCTTGAGCCATGCCATATAGAAGTCCTTATAGGGTCCCTTCAGATGCTCTTCTCCCATCCGCCAATAGTAGCGCAAGGAATCGGCATCGTCTTTGTAATCACGGCAAAGGATGTCAAGTGTTTCAAAAATGTAGGTCTGATCTTTTTGCCGGACGGCAAGTTCCAAGGCTTTCTTGATATAGGCAAGCTTGCCGGTCTCATCGTCGGACAAGTCATAGAGGTCGACATACAGTTCCATCTGCCGCCGCTTATCAACGGCACCATTTTGCAGTGTCTCCAGCAGATCCTTTTTAGTTTGATCGACATTGATTTCCCGGGCATCACCGCTTTGCAGGCAGAGAAGTATCAACCACGCAGTTGCTATGCTTCTTATCAAATAGTATTTCATATCCGGACGGTTTGTAAAGCTTGCCACTTTGTTGCAAATATAGAATAAATTGAAGGTAAGAGCAAGTTTATTTGCAAATTAGTTACCTTTGCCGCCGTTTCAAACAAAAAAGACTGTAATGAACAAAAACGTACAAGGGCATCTCTTCGCCCTTACTGCAAACATTTTATGGGGCTTGATGGCCCCTATCGGCAAGTCGGCTTTGGCCGAGTTCTCTGCGTTATCAGTTACCACTTTCCGCATGGTGGGAGCGGCAGCATGCTTCTGGTTGCTTTCCCTGTTCTGCAAGCGCGAACAGGTGGACCACCGGGATATGCTGAAGATATTCTTCGCTTCGCTCTTCGCACTGGTGTTCAATCAAGGGGTTTATATCTTCGGACTGTCCCTCACCTCTCCCATCGATGCTTCCATTGTGACTACGACGCTGCCCATCGTCACCATGATTGTGGCGGCGCTCTATCTGAAAGAGCCCGTTACGAACAAGAAGGTGCTGGGTATCTTTGTAGGAGCTATGGGTGCGCTGATACTAATCATAAGCAGCCAGAGTGCGGGTAGCGGTGGTGGTAGCCTCATCGGCGATTTGCTTTGCCTGGTAGCACAAATCAGTTTCTCCATCTACCTGACGGTGTTCAAAGGGTTGTCGCAGAAGTACTCGCCCGTGACGCTGAACAAGTGGATGTTTGTGTATGCATCGATGTGCTACATACCGTTCTCTTATCATGATGTAGCGGGCATAGAGTGGAACGGGATTTCTACGGCAGCACTGCTGCAAGCAGGATATGTAGTAGTGGGTGGCAGCTTCCTGGCGTATATCTGCATCATGACGGCACAAAGGCTGCTACGCCCCACGGTAGTGAGCATGTACAACTATATGCAACCGATTGTTGCCTCAACAGTGGCTATCATCTTAGGCTTGGGAGTATTCAACATGGAGAAGGGAATAGCTATAGCGCTGGTGTTCCTGGGGGTATATATTGTGACGCAGAGTAAGTCGAGAAAGGATTTTGAGAAGGAGGGGAAAGAAGTCTAAATGATAATTTAGGGGCGTGTGATAACAAGTGTATCTCAAACTCCTCCGCCT